>Ga0116231_10006146_pt1 | contig 23162 bp, 17 predicted proteins | sample S1TSphgellanicum_2_FD_89695 | JGI IMG/M metagenome (GOLD analysis project Ga0116231, IMG submission 89695) | Host-associated microbial communities from peat moss isolated from Minnesota, USA - S1T2_Fd - Sphagnum magellanicum MG | ecosystem: Host-associated > Plants > Peat moss > Unclassified...
ATTTCTCAGTCTTGGTCCACAAAAGTCCAGCATATCTCTTCTTGCTAATGAGCAAGTAGGGCCAGTACACCTTTTCAAACTCCAACTTGATCGGCTGTTTCCAGAAACACCAGTGTTTGAGTACCCTATGAACTCAAGATAGAATGTGCAATATCCTTTTCTCAAAACCACATAAGTTATAACTAATGAGGGGATTAGTGAGTGGAGTGACTCAAAGAAGTAGTATACAATTCCAGGTTTCAGTGCCAGTTCCAGCAAAACCAAACTAACATGAGAAGTGCTGTCATAACTTTATGAGTGCAACCCACAAAGGATCAAACAGCCTAAACCCTAAACCTTAAAGCCTAAAGCTTAAAACTCTAAAGCCGAAACCCTGAAGCCTAAAGCTGAAACCCGAAAGCCTAGACCCTAAAGCCTAAAGCATAGACCGTAATCCCTAAATCCTAAAACCAGAACCCTAAACCTCAAGCCTTAAAGCTTAAAACCAGAACCCTAAATCCTAGACCCTAAACTTTAAACTCTAAAACCTTAAAGCCTAACACCCTAAAGCTCAAACCTTAAACTTTAAACCCTAAAATCAAAGCCCTAAACCTTAAAACCCTAAACCTTAGACCCTAAACCCTAAAGACTAAAATCAAAACCCTGAACCTTAAAACCAAAATCCTAAAACCTAGACCATAAAATTGAAAGCCTAAAACCCAAACTCTATAACCTTTAACCCAAACTTTAGACCTCAAACCTGAAACGATAAACCCAAAATGTAAACCTTAAACTTTAAAAGCTTATATAAGTATTAATCTATTATGAAATATTCATTGAACATTCATGAATTTAAATATATGTCTTTCCTACTAAGTTAGTATAATTCTATATGAATAATATTCATAAAAAAAATAAATTGTAATGTCAATTAGTTTGTTGGTAATAATTAACCAATAATAAATATAATATTGGTTATTTGAGACAGTTAATATACCTACAAGTGCCTACCTTTTTTTTTTGTTCAAAACTTAAATACTTGGAAAATTGAAATTTAAAACTCAAAAATTGAACATTAAGTTTCATGGTCGAAGACGAATAACCCAATGATTTCATTGGTTGGACTTCACTAAACCCAAATATAATGAAGGATCGTTGCAAATTCATCACACCAACCATAGTTGCTTGTTATATGATATAAATTTTTTGTTATTAAAAAAAAATTCAAATAAATGAAATATGCACTATTAACTATTATTTCCAACTTTTAGGATTTCAGGTCTCTTCATACACAGTGTAGATCTTCCTCTCAAAAGTACACATCCATCATTACATTCGAAGTGGAGGTTCCACTCTTCGCACTAAAAGTTACGAAAAAAGCTAAAGTTTTAATACAAAAAGCAATCTTAAACATCTTTCCACAATGACGATGTTCTTCAAGCGAAAGAAGTAGGATTGGGTTGAGTTTGTGAGTTTTCCTTTAGGCTGGATGAACCTCGTGCAACAGTTTTCAAAGGAGGAAGGCAATGGGTGTCTAGAATTCCACAACAAACATTGTAGATGAACACAACACGGAGCAACTAATAGTCAGTGCTTTCCAACTTGCACCACACCATTGAAAGAACATATAGGTCGAAAGATTTTTTTTTCGGCATTTTTGAACTACCACTCCCAACAATCAAGTAACCAATGTTTAGGTTCCGCTCTTTGTTTCTTCTTTTTCTCAGTGTGCAAAGTTGATCTCTCATTCCCTCTATCTTCCTTCCATGCTTACTCCATTCCTGGTCTTTCTTTGTAATGCAAATGAAGCCATGTTTCCATCACACAAATAACCTTTTCATTTCTCTCATTCATGCTAAAGTCCCTTTTGAACTTGTGGGTCACATAGAGCCTAACAACAAACAACGGAAAGAGGCAATGTAGATTCCCAATCCCCATTCATCCAGGGATAGGCAACAATCCACACAAGACTACACCTAAATAGTATGTCATTTTCTAGATTCATCATTCCAATTCTTTCAAAGTCACATGATTTTAAGCCTTCTCCATACTATTCTCATGATTTATTTCCTCGGTATCCACAATAACACACTTCTCGAATCAAGGATTCTATGTCAATATAATATGTTAGGCACAATTTGTCAATTTTTTGTTAGGGAGAAAGAACACTACAATTTAAGATGCAAAAAGGCCTGGAATTTTGTTCCTTGGCACATACGTATGATTTGCTCAAATTATACCAAATGTAATTTCATCATAATACCTAAGAGTTTGTGAATTTAGGTTTTGACCATAAAGCAATGGAACTAACCACATGCAATGGATTGAATAGATCTTCCAATTACGCGACTAAATTCAAATCCACACAAGGTATGAGGGGCTTGAAACATTTGGAACCAATAGGTAGTTTTCTGTAGAAATTAAACAATCATAGATCAAGAGACATACATTTTCATTTATGCACTATAGATGCCAATGTTTATTGCTAGGTCAATAACACAAATATTTTCATGTGTTCTATTGAAGTTGTGCTTCAACATAGTAAGCTTTCCTTTCTATCATTAAGCAGGCCAAAATTCCTTTTCAAAATCTACTTGATTCCTTTCTCTTCATGTTTTGTACTCTTTTCATTTGACTAATACATTTCAGTATATGTAATCGCCTCATTAGCATCAATTTATTTGCCAAGCTATTATGAGTTTCCAACAAATATTAAGCATGCACAATTTGGACATAATTTATTCGCTAATGAGAGCATTCATGTAATATATATTATGGTCTAAAATTGAAAAGAATGAAGAGTCTCAAAATAGACAAAAATTAAAATACCACCAAAAACACACCATTTCTAGCCATTGATTAGCTCTGCAGGAGAAACCTTACACCATTAATTTAGGTGGGAAAAAAATTTCGATGTCTCTAATGGAAAAAGACTGTGGGAGAAACGCTTGGTGGTTGCCAAACGTTTCTCCCTAGGAATGTTTCTTGGAGAGATGTTTGGTGACTACCAAACATTTCTCCCAAGGAATGTCTCCTGGAAAGACACATGGCAGTTGATAAGCATTTCTCCCAAGGATTGTTTTTCAGAAAAATGTCTGGCGGCCATGAGGCATTTTTCCCTAAAAATGTTTCCCTTAAAAGTCTGCCTAGCAATCAGAAATGTTTCCTGGAAATCAACCTAGTGCCCGTTTGGTATTTCTCTTTAGGAATGTTTTTCGGAAGGACACTTGGTGCCCACCAATTGTTTCTCCCATGTATTATTTCCTAATAGGATGTTTGGCAGCTACCATGCATTTTTCCCATGGATTGTTTCCTAATGAAACATTTGGCGATCGCTAGACATTTCTCCTATGGATTATTTCCTAGAAAGATGTTTGGTGACTACTAGGGATTTTTCCCACATATTGTTTCTCAAAAGGATGTTTGGCGATCACTAGGTGTTTTTCCCATGGATTATTTCTTGAAAAGATGCCTAGCGGCTGCCAGGCATTTCTCCCCAAGAATGTTTCTAGAGGAGATTCCTAATGATCACCATGTGTTTCTTTCCAGGAATGTTTCCGAAGAAACACCTGGCGGTTGGCAAGAGTTTCTCCCATGGATTATTTCCTGGAAAAACGCCTAGCAATTGCGAAGAATTGCAATCTATGGGTGGACACTTGAAAAATGCAAAGTACCTTGCATCCTAATATCTTCTTGTGAAATGTGTGGGTTGGAGAACAAATTTTATGGCTAGAGATTTGATCTTCAATTGTTACATTTTGTTTGTTGTTGGCTTAACACGATATGGAAGAAGGATTCATATTTGGTTATTCTTTTACTATTTGGGATGTGGATGAGAATGAAAAGGTGAATATTAGTTTTGGAACCTATAGAGATCCATTAGTTGTTCTTATATATGGACCCTATGGAGTGGAGAATTGCATTGTGGTTTTAATTGAAGATGTGAATGATGAATGTGAGTAGTGGAAACTATTATATCTAGTTCCAAGTGTGAGATATTATGGATCAATGATTGAAATAGAGGTTTTTTGGCCTTATAAATATTTGTCATTGAATGATGAAGTGGTCTAAATGGCAATAAAAAAATGTCAAGTGATAATGGATGGGGTGAATAATCTTTCAAAGAAGCAATTTTATGTAAGGATAATTCTTTAGAAGAGAGTTTTCAAGCTGAAAACATTAATGATGTGGAGAATATGGGTAATAGAGTTGAGGATTTACATTGTGAAATGAGTTATGTCTCTGAGGATAGTGTGGAAGGGTTTGTTGGGGAATCTGGGTTAATTTTATGAACGAGGAAGGAAGTATTGTGGAAAACAATGAAAAGGTTGGTGTCAAGGAAAATTTTGAACAAAATAATGAGGATTATAGACAAGGAAATGCATATGGGAATGATGATGCAATGCATGGCCATGGTGTGAGAAGGTCAAATTCAAATCTAGTGGGAAAGCATCAGTCTAAGTGGCAAAGAGTTAAATGTGATCTTGTAAACCATGGTGGGTTTTCCTTGCAAAAGGTTGTGTGGTTGCATGTGACCCACATGAAATAGTTTTTAATGATCAGCTTGGGGAGGATCATGTTGGGCTTTGCATCTTGTATTGTCCTTCGACTATATTAGCAATGATGACCATTTGGGAATGGTTGTTGGATCAAATAATTTTTTATGGGTACCCCCTTAAAGAGCACTTCATAACATACCAGATGTCAACAATGTGGGGGCAGTTGGTGTAAAGAACTAAAAATATTCCTTTCATAAGAGGAAATGAAGCATGGCTGATTTTGAAGGTTTCATTTCTAGAATCGAAAAAATGTTGTTAGAGGAATTGATGCGTAATGTGGGTGTGGCAAAATGTTGCACAATGAATTGTTCTCAACATATTTTTCATGGAAAAATCTTGTTGTTGAGACAAGAGTTTAAGAATCTGTCCTTTGAAGATTATATGACATATGGTTTAGATTTTCCAAGAAGGTTGCATATGAGGGGAAATGGAAGTCGACAAAAATTTCTCACTATTCAAGGTTTGGACATCTGCAAAACATTTTAGTACCAAATCATTGGTCTTTCCAGGTCAACATATATGTTTGTACAAATCAAATAGTAAGCGAGGTTGTTAATTTCTACCACATTGGGAACAAAGGTACACATAAATTATGGATGTTAACTCGACAAGCGGAGTCCAATGTTCAATCATTGACTAACTTGTATGCAGATGCCACACCACACCAAATGAAAGGGACTGGAAATGGTAGACAAGATGTGCGATGTCTTTTGCTTGAAACATGGAAAAGTTTGCAGGAATGCAGTGATCCAGTTTGCAGGAATTCTATGGAACTAGTAATATTTGTTTCTATTTGAAGGGAAACGCCTAGTGGTTGTTGAGTGTTGCTAATGAAAAACTAAGTTTAAAGAAATTGAATTGGGTTTTTGAATGTATATTTGGCGACATACATCTATCGTGGAGAGTTTAATATTTCTTCTGTTTTTTGTATTTATGGGTTGGCAAATAAGTAAGGAATTAAGCATTGGAGGTATTTTTCAATTTGTTATGAGTAGGTTGAAGAAAAAACATCATTTGAATGTCGATGTGCAAAAGTGAAGGTTTGTGTTTGTAAAATGCACTGTTTGTGAATCCCTGAAGGACTTGATATCCAAATTGGGAAAGAATATAAATGAGGTTCTAGAATATGAAGTGAAGCTAAGAAAACATATCTTGCACCAAAAATCATGTAAAAACTTATACCATACTTGGAGGATAAAGTTAGTGCAACAAAGGATGAGTTCCTATGGATTATTCACGACAAGATGGAACATGCAAAAACTATGTTTCTAAGGTTGCAGATGTGCAACAAAATGATATCTAGGCTTAGATAAATGCCCATTACCCTCACGGGTATGATAGCACATGGTCACAAGGGTGAAAGATATGCACAATATTTTAATGAATTGTGGCCAAACAATCCTAATTTCACAATTGGGTCCTTATTGTGGCTTTTACAGACATTAGAGGTAGCCCCAATTTCAAAGTTGAAAGTTTTGTTTGAACACCCCCTACAAAACTCTTCTTTGCACGTATGTTGCAAGGGAAATCATGTTTCATACATTAATTATACACCCTAGATCAAATTGTTGGTCTGAAGCCTTCGCCAAAAAATGTGTTACTTCAAATGGATAATTATTTTCAAGATAATAAAAATTGGCAGTTGTTAGCATTTCTATCATTGTTGTTGGCGAGGGATGTGTTTGAGGAGGTCAAATTGGGATTTCTTATAGTTGGCCATACACATGAGGATATAGATAGTTGCTTTGGCTATTTGTCAAAAAAGTTGAGGGAGGAAAACAATTACATTTTCATAGATTTGATGAAAGCTTTCATCATTTCATAGGAAAAATCGTTCATTCCTCAATTGATTTAAGAGATTCTAGATTTTAAATCTTGGGTCCTAGGTTGTTTGAAGGATGGCCCTAAAACATTAGTTAGGCATATTGATATGCATATATTAGATTTTTTGTTGATTCATTAGGTTGGCCAATGATGCAATAGAAAGCTTCCCCCAAAAATCCTATCTAGAATTTGATAAATGGGCCTCTAATGTTAGAGATTTTATGCTTGTGAGACCACATGATCCAAATCTTGTTCCCTTCTAGATGGGAAGATCGGAGGGTGATGTTATCAAGGATGAAAATAGTGAATATTTTAAAATGGTGAAAGTTCAATGGTGGGTTCCTGTGAAAAAAGGATGAAATTTCAATGAACGACATCTATATGAAAATTGGTAGAATGGGAAGTGAAAATGTAATTTAGTAGGTCTAGAAAAATGGCTTAACATTTCAACTATTCTTTTCTTTTTCATGCTTGAAAAAATACAGCAAACAAAAGTTAAATTAATATTCTTGCTATTTATGCTACTAAAGCTAAAGTTAATCTCAATGCTACTAATGCCCCAACCAAGTTGTGAAGAATGTTGGTGACATTGATTAAATTATATTTGCAATTTTTTGATGTCTTTTATATCATTGTATTTATTGGATTGTCATTTCAAATCTTTTTTGCAATTTTTTTGTTCTATGGTTTAATTTTTTAAAATTGTCAAAATTTATACATGTACATTATTCTTGAAAAGTGATAATTAATAATTTATTTTGTTTGACCTGATCCCTAATCTTTGGTGGCCACCAAGTGTCAACTTTCCTACATGGTATGTAAAGCCCCAAAAATAATGTATTTGTTATAACATGAGTAATAAAATTGCATGCATAAACATTGTTGTTATTGGTATGTTGTGACTTGTTTGTATTTCAGAAAATTGATTTTTTATTTATGTTTATTGGGAGCATTTACTTGTGACTTTCTTATTTTATAATTTATTGAATGTATCATCACTTGCTGAGCACTAGGATAAATACTACTTGAATTATATACATAATTTGAAATGTAATAGATTTGTTATTGTACGATTAACATGGATGGATCAAGTTGTTGTTGTTAGAAATTTAGTGTGTTGTCAATATATTAGATTCAAAACATTGAGTTCTTTTTTCTAACTTTAAATGAGAGTTGTGTCATTTCGTCCTAATAGCTTACAATTTTTTATGTTTCACCTAGTAGCTACCAAACATTCAACTATAATTTAAATTTTTTTTATGGTGTATATATATTTGAAAAGTATTAGTAAAATTTGTGTGATAGTATGATGTTATAGTTTTGCCAATTTGGCCTCTTTTTTTGTTTCAAATTGAAATGGTTGAATCTTTTGATGTCAGATGGGAACATTAACATTTGGCTTTTGATCACTTGTGAAAATTCATTGTAATCTTGTCTTAGATGTCTTGAATGTATTTAACATAATGTGTACATGGATCTTTTTGGAATTGTTGGTTACAAAGTTATTTTTATTTGGAAATAATGTAATTGAAAAAAATTATAATATGACATTCATGTAAAAAAATGATCATTAATATGTTCAGTCTGGTGGCCACCAGATGGAGTTCATTCCATCCACCAAGTTGTATAAAATCCTAAATTCAAAATGTAGTCTTAAATTAATTAAATATGTGTTAATATATATTTATTCCTTATATACCATCCTACTCGTTTGATTGGCCCCATAAGATCCAAGCCCAATAACATCGCTTTATATTGTGGGCCACTAATACCTTACATCTAACATTTTCCTATTTGTGATATCAATTGCGAAATGTTTTGTTACTACTCCTTCATGCAATTCTTTCATCACCTTCTGTGCTTCTGTGGTTGACAAACACCTCCACAATCTATTGTCATGTCCCATCTTATACAAAATCTCATTTTTCATTGTAAAAGGTTCAACCTTCCTAGCTAACTATTTTTTTTGCCCTAGTGATAAAAACTTTTCCATCTATCCTATTTGTAATAACATCCTAACATCATTCAACCATTTTGGTTCTGTGAAAAATAAATTAATATTTGTGGTCTGCTCTAGGACTCTTGAAGGTTCTATGACATTACGTAATTTGGATAAAACATCTACAACGACATGAATCTTGCTTGGCTTGTACATCAATGTGTAACATACTCCAGCAACAATAACAACCACCTAGCTATTCTTCTTAAAACATGTGGTTTGTTTACCAAGTAAACTAAAGCCATATGATCAACATAGAACACAAATTTATTTCCCAATAAATAATGGTACTATAATTATGTTCTACATTATTCAAAAGCTTATAAACATACACTACTGGTTGATCATTCTTCCCTATTATATTCTATGCCAATAAAGCTCCCATAGCCAATAATGATGCATCTATGTGAACACGGAATTCCACATCCCACTTTGGTGGTATTTAAAATTGGTGCTTCAGTATACTTCTACTGAATCAGCTCCCAAGCTTTCTAGCATTCCTTTGTCCACAAAAAAAAATTTGTCCTCCTTGTGAGCTTTGTAATTAGAACCATGATCACTACAAAAATTTTAATAAAACATTTGTAAAATTGTGCCATACCATTAAAACACTTGAATTTGCTATGATTTCCATCATACTGGCATGTTTATTGTGGCTTGGATTTTCTTAGGATCCAATAACTTACTTTCCTTTGAAATAATGAATCCAAAAATTACTCTAGAGAACACCATAAAAACACATTTCTTTGGGTTTAAACTAATGTTATATTCTTTGCACTTTTGAAAACATAATTTGAGCTTCTACAAACAAGTTTTCATATCACTAGAAACTATAAAATCATCTAGAAAAATTTTCATAAAAATATCTAGATTCTTTTTGAATGCTTTTGTGACTCCTTTCTAAAATGTCAAAGGTCCATTCTTCACTCCAAACAACATTATTCTCCAAATAAATATTCCCCAACTCTAGTGGAATGCCCTTTACATCTTTATACATCTAATCAAAAACATTCTTATACTCCCTCAGCAAATTTTCTAATTCCCATACCTTCTTTAGTTGTAGACTTGAATTCACCTTCACCATTTCAGGTTCTGCTTGAGTCCCCAAATTTAGATTTGTTAACTGCTATTCTTCTATGAATGTTTAGCGTACAATTTGTAACCCTTGAGCCTTGACTTTAACTGAAATTTCATCAATCTAAACATTATCTAGCTAATGTTTATAATAAGTTTTAGGGTATACTTTATTCTTTAAAACAACTTTTGGTTCATATATGTTTGTAGTTTTTCCTTTTACTGAAATGAATTCTATACTACTTTGTTTTCTATTGTAATTTTGAAATTTAGTATCAATGTGTGGGTGTACTTTGTGGTTTCTACAAACTGAATTTTTTGGTAACTTGATGGTGCCTATGGAAACCAATTTTAGTTATGTAGCAAATATGATATCCTCCTCTTCATCTATGATACCATTTTGATAATTATAGCATAATAACATTTTCGATCATTTCACCTTTGCTCCTAGGTGCTTTGTTGCTACTATAATTCTAACCATACCATTCCCATGAATTGTCACTATGTCGTTATTTACTTTGGCATCCCTCAACCATGGGTCGCCCTAATAACATGGAATAACTAGCGTCTATCACATTGTTCAACAATATAATGAATGTAGTAACATAGGTTATGTCGTGAACATATATCTTCAAATCATGAATCAATCCTATTGGTTTTGTAGTTGTTTAATTTGCCATCCTTAGATTATATGGTGCCAGTTTAAGCTTTGGTAATCCCAACCTCAATCTCAACTGAACTCCGTAATAATATTAACCCCAGACCCCCCATCTAACAATACATCTTCTATAATATTTTTTTAAATCTGTACCTAAATAATTGCCATATGGTTATTAATAACGACTATTGTCATTACTACTTCGATACTATAGATGGTGTTTTTTTTTCTATTATTGTTTTAACTACAATGTATGGTTTATCTAGTTTCATTATTTGCTAGAAATATTTTCTCAACTTAGGAGCCATTTTCAATAACTATCCCAAGTTCAAACTAAAAGTAGTTTCCAAAATTTGTTTACTAATATCCTAAAATATCTCTTTTATTGACATCAATTTATTTTGGGGAACTACAAATTTTTAAGGTTTATGAGGTTCTATAGAAGGTGTAATATTAAACATTCTTGGCCACATTGTGTTCCATCCTTCTATTGATGTAGAAGATCCTTCATTGGTAGCTTGTGCTTTTGCAACTACTAAATTGTCTCCACCATTATCTTCTTCAACTTCTCCTCCTCCCAATCTATAGTAGTTTTGTTCTTCCTTGGTTATTTCTCCTAGAAAACTTGTTTTTTTTGTGATTTTACTCCTTGTACCAACATTAACATTAATGACATTCACACTTGTAGTGATTGTCTTGACCTTAGCTATGGCTTTCCCTTCTGAATTTGATGCATTCTTCCCTTGAAACATTTTTTACATCTTTGCAACCTTGGGATAGTTTGTCATCTTATGTCCATTCAAACCATAGATGTGGCAAGCATATGAACTATTCTTCTGACCTTTCTGAGGTTGATTAGTAGCTTTTGCTCTTACTACAATGGGCTCCTCTTTCTTCTTGACTTTACACATCTCCACATTGTGGTTGTCTCTCCCACAATTTGTACAATGTTTATTATTCTTTCTTGGTTTTGTTTATGGTTTTGTCATTGTTGCAGATTTAGACATTTGTGGTATTGAAAGTGCATTTTGAGCTTTTGTTGAGGTCGTCTCTTCTTCACATAATAGAGCCTGCCTCCTTCTGCATTTGCAATGTGGTTTGCTTCATTCTTATAATTACAATCTTCAAATAGGACTATAAACCTACCCAAAACATAGTGGCCAAAAAATTGTTTGTGGTTGGTGTTTGCAATCCATGAGCTAACTTTTGTATGTGCTCATAGTACTCCTCAACCCGCTCAGTTTCTCCTTGCTTAATATTCTTGAGTTCCATGTAAATTTGTTCGTCATTCAGTCTTCCAATGACATTTATGGACTATTTGAATTAGCTTAGAAAACATGCAATTTGGAAATTCTAACAAATAATTATGTCACGAACCTAATGCCATCTCTTTCAATGTAATTGAATGCATTAATGATGTAATCCTCCGAGGTTTTGCCATTCATTGAAATAGCTGCTTGAAATACTCTCACATAAGCATTTGGATTTGCCTTTTTTTTTATAATATGGATATTTTAGAGCTTATCAATATGGTTTGGCCACTGAGCCCCTTACTTTAATATTCACTACTGACCTAGTCCTTTGCCTTTCACAATTTAATGGAATTGGTGGTGGCCATCCCACATATCTATTAGTTTGTGTTGCCATGAACAATGTTGTGTACATCGTTTGAAGTTTTGAAATGGATCTTGTTATCTTATTCATATCTTCATAAATTTGGTCTATGCATTTTCCAACTTGAGTTGTCATTGGTTTGTGATATGTAGCTTGACCATTCATAGATTAACTCTTTCTCCTAGATGGCTTAGCTTCTGTTCCAAGCTTACAAGTTACAATAGTTATTTTTGGCATCATAGATCCAACCAATTATTCTTGTGAAACAATATTAGGTCTATGAGGTATCCCACTCATCAACCTAAGCCTTATTGATGATTGTGTAAACTTTTTGGACATCTTAGCTTGGATAATTGTACAACATTCATCTACATTTCTATTATCTAGAATCTAGTCTTAAAGAAAATGGTTTAGCCCTAGTCATATTCAAAAAATTCCACACTCTCATTCTATTCTGTTCAAATTGTGCTTCATTCAAACCCAGTTCTTGCAACCTATATTCTAAACCATTACAAATTTGTTCTTTTGTTTGAGGTTGTTCTATAAAGTCTTTTTATAACATCTATTGTCCCACATATCTAACAAATCCATCCTTCACTTCACTATTAATCAGTGGACATTCTATGACGACATGTCTTTTGACTTTATAAAAAACACAAATTTTAAAACTAGTTTGAACCAACATGGTCAAATTTTCAAAATTGTAACTTCTATGTTTTGGATTTATTTCAAGTCCTCTAGTTTTATTGTTTGTTGGAATTGGTAATGCCTCCTCCAAAACATTCACCTATGCATCATTATACATAAAAGTTCTTAGGTAATTATCATCTACCCATTTCTAGAATACTAGGATCAGAGCTATGATCCACTTCCCAATCTTCTATTGGCTCATGATATTTTGATAATGTCGACTAGTACATAAATGGTATACTTGTGCGTTTGTTGTAATCACTCTATTGACTATGCACAAATTCTAGATTTGATGAATTTGTAAGGTCCACTAATAACAATTTGTCCTTTAGATTTCTATCATCTCCATGTTCTTGAATAGTTAATGGTGTTTGGAAAGTATGAATACCCCTTTCTCTTGGGTATATTTCAAACCTCGTCCGCCTCACTTGAGATTGTTTTTTGTAACTAGGACATTTATATGGACCTCCTATCCATATTTTTCATTTCGTCCCCGTGCCTATTGAAGACACTCGATGTCCTATAGGTTGTTCTTCTCTTCATAAGCTTCTAGGTTTTAGAATTGTATCCCTATTTGGCATTTCATGCACCTTTTGTTTTGCACCCTAATGTTTTTCAAGATTAAAAATGATGTTCTTTCGTCTGGTTTTTGGGTCCATTTGCCTCTACAAACTTCGAGTCACCATTCAATTCATATTGTCATGAAAATATATATTTTCCTAGGTCCATTTACAATAAAAGGAGCCATAGGTGTCGAGGTCAGAGTCCTTACAAGTCCTGCATGGATTAGTTTATCAAATATCAAAACTGTATTCTAAATGTAATTTCTAAAATTGAAAATCAATATTGAGACGAAACATGACCCATATTATAATGAACATTAATTTTTTTTGCATGAGGACCTAGATTATAATCAAATGTAGACTTTTTTTTTTAACCATGATTACAAATTTTGAACCTTTTAAACCATTAATGTCACAACCCCACTTTGAGGGAAGTGTGAGGTCGCCAATCACACTCCCAAAAATTCAGAAATCAATTGCAAGGGTCAAAACACCTTGCATTGAGGTGTTCTTTATACCGTTGGAAAGGTTTCAAAGTGTAGATGTCCAAAATGGCCTTGCATGAGCCATTTGGACATCTACAGCACAAGTTATAAGCGAAAGAAGGGCCAGGAGTCAAACTGGCAGTTTGACTCTCGACCACTAAAAGTCGGTGATCGACCCGATCCTGGTGTGTGCAGGTGGAGTGCAACACACTGTTGGAAAGCTCTCAAGGAGAGCTACAAGTTTTCTTTAGACCTTGTCCCAATCGGAGGTCGAAGCGAGAAGTTATGAACGCCCAAAGTCCTGGGAGTCCAAACCGGGACAGTTTTGGGACTCCCAAAGTGGAGTCCCGGGAAAAAATGCCATTCGGATGCAAGTGCGACAGAGAGACGCATAGAATACTATATGGGGGAAGGTGGTGGCTTCCCTTGGGTTCGGGCCGTGGTGAGTCAAGTGAGTCCAGGGTTGTCCATGGCTTGTTCCAACACCAAGAGTGTTCTAAATGTGAACTAACCAACTTGTGGGTTAGTTTTGAATGCAGGACTGAACAACTAAATAAGCTTGTCCCTCTTCCTAGTCTAATCCCAGAGCTTTCAGCACACCCCTCTTACCCCCCCTTTAGTGCTGGAAGTTGGGAACGGCACCAAGTTCCAACTACTTCCGTTCGTTGACATAGTTGGACCCCTTTTTGGGTCTAACAAGGAACTTGGGGGCGCATCAATTAAGGACGTTTAGAATCCAAATTAACAACATTCATTCAAATGATTCAATACATATGCATTTTAAAATATAAACACATGAGGCCCTTCGTATGAAGTATATTAAAGTCCATAATAAAATTGAGAACATTTGGTGAATGTTTGAATAACAAAAAACACATTTAAATTTTATAGTGCTTGAAAGAACCCTATAAACAAGTGCTTTGTGTATGACATTTGAAGGATTCTAATACGATAATGAAATGACCCCAAATTTGTAGGATATCAATTTCATGAAATGACAAGCAAAACCCCAAAATAGGAACAAATAATTCATTATATATAATTATTGGTGATTTTTCAACGTAGTAGAGGTGTAGTTTTCACTATAATCAACAATTGATTTGGCTCCTTTTACTGTGAATGGACCCCTTTGGTTTCATGGTGTATTTCTAACTTAAGTCCTTACAACTTTCATCACTTAGATCTCTATCCTCTATCTACCAAAAACTTTAGAAATCTAAATCTACCAAACAACAATATCTCCTCTTCTAATTTGTCGAAATCTATAAAAAACAATATTTTTATAGAACTCCAAACTACTCAATAATTGTTGCTATTTTTTGCTTCCAAAAAACAATTGTCCTTGAAATGGTCACCAAATGGTAGGCATAGATTTTTATTTTAGAAATGTTCCTACCTATTTAAAACAATACAAAAGTCCATTTAATGCTCCATTTCAACATTTAAAATTTGTGGTTTCATTATGCAAACAATTCAAATAGATTATTTCTACACAATTTTTTTATTACAACTACTGTTTCTTTTACTCAATTCTATTTCCTTACTTAAATAAAATTTATGGTCAAAATATAGTTAGATTTATTAGAAATCCAAAACGCAATAGATACGAAATATAAATCCATGTTTTTTCATCAAATCTATATTAACTATCTTTACTCCAAATTGAACAGATCAACAATCTATAGTTTAGAAATTGAAATCAAAACTGAAAACATAAAAAATCTTTGGTTTTTAATACCAATAGAACTTTGAATTCAAAAATGTGCGTCTCTATCTAATTCTACTAGCTCCTTTCTTCACTCCATGTGTAAAACAAAAACAACTTGCACATTTCAATAATTTTCAAAACCTCATCCTAAATCACTTCCCTCCAAAAGTAATTCAGAATTAAAATTGTTCAACAATTTTAATCCTATCTAGCTCACTCACTACCTTGGTTAATCCCTACCATTCTCCTTATCTATTTTGTCTTTGTTCATCCTTGCCATACACTGGGTAACATAATGTTATTACATTAACATAAGATGATCACAATTTACCTGGTTAACTTTGTTAATTTTTTCAAAGACAATGTTCAAATGGCAATAAAGGCTAGTAATGTGATTTAGAGTCTTTTTACATGGGCATAATTTAATATATGCACAAGCCATAGTTATTGAACAAAGAGGGGTCCATGACAATAGGACCATTTTTCCATTTCAAAATAAATTTCTTGTAAGATCATAAATTGTGTTTTCCAATAGATTTGACAATAATGGATTAACATTTTCAATACACCTCAAAGCAAATTTAAAGGTATAAGAATTTGAGACTTTACTTGGAATGATCACAAAAGTCTTGAAAACTTTTTACCTAGTATCAATGCAATTTCATAACATGTTATGCGTTCAATTAACGTATTTAGTAAATATTTTTGTGAGTCTTGATTGCCAAATGTTCAATGTTAATAAATCTATAAAATGGAGGGTTTTTTGATGATATATTGATGAAAAACATGTAACAAATAATATAAAAAGAAACATGGCACATTAAAGTTGTGCATGATTTAGGTTGTTCACTAAAACAACATAATTTGTCTCACACTTGATTATAAATTAATTGACATGTCTTAAAGAATGACTAATTAGGATCCAAAGTGCTTGGTTCAATTTCAACATTGCCATGGTTATTGGCACAACATGATGAAACCCAAGAAGGTTTGAGAAATCCATCTCATGAATGCTATTAGCTTCTTTTGAAACAACCACCATATCCACCCCAAATAATAACATGGCTAACACGTGTCATCAATGGACGTCTTGAGGTTGATGTTTGCACACATAATAATGCCACATTAATCACACATCGTGCTTCATCATCCAATACGTTGTTGTTTAATTGTTGGTCAATAAGATTAAATAACTTATCTTGTTCATGTAAATAATGTGCCTGAAAAGACCACCTACCCATTTTGGGGAAACAAATTAGATTCACAAAATTCTTTTATCTTATTAGTATTAAATATGGATTATTGGGTCATTACTTTGATTTATTACGTATCCTTTTGTTTCAAGGTATTCTTTTGTTACTTATTTGTAATGGAACAAATGTCAATCCCTACCTTTATATATTGATAAATGTGATAAATTTTTTCCATTAATAAATATATAATCTACTTTTAAACAAAACATTATAATTATATATTGGAATGATTCTTAAAAAAAAGATTGAATTTTTTTGTGGGTGTAATATTTTTTTTCTAATAATTTCAAATAAAATCTACTTCTCAACTATAAACAAATACCTTTTTCCCAATTCAACATCATTTTCAATCAAAATATAATTGAGCCTTCTTCGTAAATTGGCATGGACAATGGGCATATTGTTAATAATTATTATTCACCAAAACATTCCATTTTAGATTATACAAAGCTTTTGATCAAAAAAATGAATTGAAGATGTGGATGTAAGTTATAAACCTAACCATATTAACTTAACCATTTGAGTGTTAACTTTTAATTGCCCACCAACATGAAGTCTAGATTTTTTGATTTGCCATCTAAGCATCACCAAGTGCTTCTTCAATCCCTTTTATGGCTATTGGATTCATCTCAATGATGGCAATTTTAAAATTTTAATATGATGTAAAAGGGGAAAATATGGCTGCCCAATCTTTTTTTCAAAATTTGACACCAAAAAACCTGGGTTTCATTTTTGTGATAATTGTTTTACTTATTGATCCTTATTAGCCTTATGCTAAATTTATAATAAATAACCATTTCAAGCAATTGGGCTAATGATCTAACATCTTGCCCCACAATATTACATTATATAATTAGGTTATTAATTAAACTTTTTATAAAAATTAAATGTACATACACTTACCCATTCAAGAAAGTAAATTTTGTTTGTTTCCAAAGACAAATCAATATTCTTGCGACTGCTCACAATCTCCAAGAGAAGAACCCCATAGCTGAATACATCCACCTTTTCAATGAGTTTGCCAAGAATAGAATATTCGGGTGACAAATACCCCCTACAAGAAAAACAAAAATAATCAAGTAAGAAGTATATAAATTTATGTGCAAAATGTGTTGAAAATTTAGTTTCAATGGTGTCAAAGGTTAACCATTCAATTATTTTCAAATGACCCAAATGTGTACATCTAGTCATAGAATCATTACAACATCATATCTTGGTTTTGATGAGTGGAAAAATGTACATCCTTCCAACAATATGGGCAGTTGACAAATGGCTTATATCTTCTAGAAATAATTGTGCCAATCCAAAGTTTGCAATCTTTGGGTTCAAATCTTTGTCAAGTAGTATGTTAGATGCTTGAATGTCTCGATGTATAATGCGTGGTTGCAAATATTCATGAAGGTAAATGGGACCATGAGCAATTCCCACACATATGTTGAATCGCATTGTCCAATCCAAGAATAAAACATTTTTTATGCCTTGGTCTACAAACACCATAATGTTAACAATGATTAATCATAAAATATTTGATTATCATGCATGCATGACATGCAAACCGTTAAGATATCATCAAAATTTCTATGACATGGAAATTTACCATGGTTAAGTTGAAAATGTCATACCCCAAAGAGCTTCAACAAGTTTTTTTTTTGAAAAAACTCAAACACAATAAGTCATTGTGTGCTTTGTAAAGAACATCCTTTCACCTTCACTAGGTTTTTATGTCTAACACCAATCATGAGCACAATTTTGTTCAAAACCTCACTTACTTGTTAATGTGATTTACTCAATAGTTTCACTACCACATTTGTCCCATCAAGTAATATTCCCTATAAAAAACATAGAATTATTTTTAATCTTTCATCATTGAAGGAAAAATATCAATTATCAATTAGTAAATCCTTTGAAGTTAATCATGACCAATTTCACGTTAAAATGCATGAATTACAAATTTGAATTACATATTTGAATTATTATTTTAACATCAAAAACTATATATATTGCAAACATTTTAATTAATTCCATTAAACTAGACATGTTCAATGATGGAAATACTATGAATTTGTAGGGAAGTTGGAGTATGAATTTACCTTATAAATTGCCCCAAAACCACCCTCTCCAAGCTTATTCGATGGATGGAAATCATTAGTGACTAACTTTAACACATTATATGAATACAATATAGGTTGCACTTGTTGTTTTGCAAATTCTGTGAAAATGGCATTTGTTCAATTGTCATTCACTTCACATGTGAGTAGAATAACTTACAACTAATTAAGTGAACATTCAATAATCACATTATTGGCAAACTTTTACAAACCTAAATATAAATGGGTCAATGAATGGACAACATGATGTTATTACATCTACACACATCTAAAAAAATTGAGCAATGATTGCACTTTGGTAAGTAAGTACTTCAAATAGAAAAGAAGCAAATAATGAAGCTAAGGAAAAAAAAAATTGAATTTCATTGTACCTTTTTTAATTTCATGAAAGGCTAACATATTTTTGTGGTACTTCCAATATATGACAATGAAGAAGATTCCACCCACAAGTAGAGAAATGGGTCATATTGTTGACAATATCCAAGTTAACTTTTGATTAAATTCATGGGAATTATAGCTTTTATAAATATTTGTTTCAAAAAGGGTTTAACCTTGGGTTAACAATTGAGTGAAACATGGATTCACCTTATAAAAACTTGAACTAAGGGGTTTTATTCACTAAAATGTCATTTGTAAAGAAAGCAACTATTGTAAAATTTCTCCAAAGAGTCATATTAATTTGAAAAAAATTCATATCTTGCTTCCCTTACAAGTAGAATTCTCATAACATAGTTTGAACAAGTACAATAAATTTCACTAACTTTTATCTTTACTACATGATGGCACTCAACATTATCATAATGTTTAAATTTGAATGCCATGAATGCCAAAATTTCCAAATTTATGTGTTGAAACCTTCAATATAGGATAATGGAAATGGAGGCAATATCCATGTATGCTAAATGACAAGTGATAATGTTGAATTTTATGCGCTTGTAGCTTTTTATGGTGTGTATTATTATTTTTATGAATAATGCACAATTCCTAACTTGCCCATGAATGTTCAATCTATGAAATGCACAAAATTGTTGTGGTGTATATGCCCACCTATTTGGATGGTAGATGAATTGTCAAGGCAATTTAGTTGTTCATTTGGAGTTGGGTTTTTGGAGGCGACAAAATTACAACATGGATTCCCTCCAAGCCTACAATGGTACACAATGTGAATCACAACATTCAAGAGCTATATATAAGTTTTGCATTTCTATAGGTAATATTTAAAACTAATGAAGCTCTTAATAATATAGGATTAATTGTGTCCCACTCTATATTATTACAAAATGTGTGTGCCATTTGGTGATCCCCGTTCAATGGACCAATGAATTCATTGAATTCCCACTAGGTCTTGTGTAGTGGGACCCATGAATTCATTCAAAATCTTGTGAAAACACTTTGCATACATGGACACATTTTGTTGTAGTGTTATTTAAGCTAAAACATATGCTTAAAACAATTGATTATGATGTTTAAATAATGAAAATAATGAAATCCATGAATTTGCTAATGAAACTCACAAGATGGGTGTATATATACCACTTTCCAAAGATGGGTTAAGTTGAGTTATCTTATTGTTCACCATTGATATCAATGCCCCATGCACCAAATGTTTAGTCAAATTGATTTGTAAATCCAAGACTCCTAGTTGTTATCAAAATTGCTACATGGAGGCCTCAAAATGTTAGTTCACAACACACTGTTTTACCAAGGAAAAATCACAATGTGTGCTTTAAATTTTAAATGTGAGGAATACCTATTTATAAACTTTATAATTTCAAGTTCAAAGTCTTGTAGAATTACAAAATCTAGTTGCTATTTAGAAAAAAATCTTAAATTATACATATAAATATTTGAAAGTTGTTAAAGTTTCTAGGCTTAAAAATGTATTGAAAATTTAAATATTATAATTATTATGAAAAAATTCAACCTAGTACCATAAAAATAAATTGATGTTTATGCCATAACATATAAGCACCAACACATGCAATTAGGTGCTAAGACATAAGTTATTCACACTTCTTATAAGATGAATGAACAATCAAAAAAATTAGATGGAAATGAACCAGTCAAGTTGCTTTCACCCAAGTTCTTGTAAGAAAACCATACTCATTTCATAGGTTAGATTTCAAACAACGAAGTCAAAATTGGGCAACACATAACATGCCATGTTGTTTTATACATGACACACATAAGTTAGATGGCATGGAAAAGTTATGACAAATAAAAAATTTCATAAAAGAAAAGAAATTATCAATTTAATCCCAAAATGAAATCAACAATCATTATTCTCATCAACATTATTATCAAATTGTTGGAAAACTCATAAGCTGTGTTTGTATGTTATATAAATAATTTCAAGTAGTAGTCCACCACAAATGTTCCCTTTTCAAGTTGCAAATGAAAAATAAGATGGCTATATATGCATAGGTTTTGCATATGTATTCTTCTTGTGAAAAATTGTCTTAAGAAATTCATTAGAATTGAACTTTATTAAATTAGCTATAAGGTTCATTATTTTGTTCAAACTCAAAAAACACAATTATAATTTTTATATAAAACTATTGATTGCATGACATTTTTATTATAACTATGAAGGCCTTAAAAAATATTTTAAAGATCATACAAGAACAGGAATGGAGCTCATTTACAAGGATTTCAAAGAGTTGGGGCAATGTTGCATGTCTTTCATAGTTGGAAATTTGCCATATGATTTATTGTTAGATAGGTTTAAAACATTGAGCTTAGGGATTTTACTCCATATTGAAGGTGAGATTGATCCATTAAATTGATTATAGTTTAGATCCCTAAATTACAACAAATAAGTATAACCATGTAAGCATATTGTTAGACTATCACAAGGTTTCAAGTCTATTGAACAATAATCATGTGTGATGTGGAAAGATAAAATATCAATTATTCAATACTAATTGAAAACCAAGGTCTTGCAAACCTCAATTGCTTACTAATTCAATATTAACATTTAGTGGGTGGCCATATCTTAATTTCACTATAATGTTCGACACGTGAATCCAAAACCTGTTAACTTAACAAAATCATGGCCCTATCATTTGATTGGAAATTATCGAGCTTTTAAATTACACTATTGAATAATTATTCAAATATGTGATGTCACCCAATGTGATTACAAGTCATTCATTCAATGTAATTTGTAAAACCTTATAAACATTTTGAAATGAACATATGATGTGACAATCTTGAAATGGAATTTCATGAGCATTTGAGTACTGACCCATGGAACATTGAATATATAACATGTGCACAATAAAAAAATGCTTCCAATTAAATATAAGTTTGAGGGTTAAAATGTTCACAAAGTTTTAAGTTGGGGAAATGATGAAAGGTCTAGAAGTTTTCCATTTAGTTGATTTTTGCTCATGGACCTATACAAAAACAAAACATCACATATCTTCAAGAATCATAATATGACATGAACTTTTATAAGTTAACTAGTATTGAGATGTAAAATTTCCATGTAGCCATGAAAAAATTGTTGTATTGAACTTAATAGTGGAATTATCCATTGAAGTTTGCACAAGAAAGACAATGAGAAAGAATTTACAAAGTTTCCAAAAAGATTAGTGAGTTTGTCATAGGTGGAAGGTTGCCAGAAAAATTATTTCTAGATAGGTTCAAAATAGTAAGGTTCCAAGAGATGTTCCAAATTGAAGTTGGGATTATTCCATTAAATTGATTGTTGCTTAAATCCCTTGCAAACACCGAACAATAATCACATAGTGAGCACAATTTGTTACTTTGCAAAGTTTTAAGAAAATCATGAACCTTGAACTATGATGATAGTTAAAATGAATGAGACAATGAACTTATTCCTATTTATGCCCTAGATATTGGCTAATCCTTTCAACAATAAAGATTGCTTTAACATTGTCAACTTGACACACATTTTCAATTCTATAAAGTTGTTGGAGTAGGCTTTCTCACAAATTTGTGATCCCAAAAGATGTGGTGAAGCTTGGAAGCTCTCCACTAAGATTATTGTTGTTCATTGCCTTGTTAAATTTTGAAACAAGTGACATGGATATGAGTTTATTATTTAGAGATAGGAACATGATATGTATATAAATAATATAAGTTTAATGGAGCTAGTGATAGACCAACTTTTAACTAGTAGTTATGGGTTTAATTTAGGTCAAGTAAGGCATGTCGTAAGATTTGACATGTATACACATAAAGCCCAAGTTGAATTTTGTAATCAGTCATTACATAAACTAATCATCCAATGTGCAGGAAAATAAAAGTCCCTTAGAAGACAAAGTGGGCATCCTGTCAATAGTGGAAACCTTATCATGTGCTCCAATAGGATGTGTCACTTTTCAATTTATTTATGGTATTGAGTTTGAAAAAAAAAAATCACTTTTATATTTCAATACAATCTAAACTTAATTGACATGTATTCTGAATCAAGTAGAATAAATGAGAAAAAAATTGGTTCCACGCTGAACTCATGTGATGGATGATGGACACTTACAAAATTTGAAGATAACAAAGTGGACCAGAAATGGCTTGTTTGCAAATTTTGAGTGTGGAGATATCTCCTGATATATTGTTGTAGGATAAATCCAAAGTGGTTAGTGAACCTTGTGAAAATTGATCTGATATGTTAAATTGTCCA
>Ga0116231_10006147_pt1 | contig 23156 bp, 17 predicted proteins | sample S1TSphgellanicum_2_FD_89695 | JGI IMG/M metagenome (GOLD analysis project Ga0116231, IMG submission 89695) | Host-associated microbial communities from peat moss isolated from Minnesota, USA - S1T2_Fd - Sphagnum magellanicum MG | ecosystem: Host-associated > Plants > Peat moss > Unclassified...
CATCTCGGTTGGGTTGGCGACGGCCGGCACGACAGTGCTTTCCATCGACCGTCAGCTGCGGGTGTGGTACCCGATCTGCGCACTGGTTCCGATGGCCATCGCTATGATCTGCCATCCGACCGCCATGAATCTGCTATTGGGCGTGATGTGCGTGGCGGTTCTGCTATATATCTTCAAAGCCACGCAGGTCCTGCACGAGGATTATTGGGCCGCCGCGGAGGCGCATGAGCAGCTCGCGAACGCACACGAACAACTCGCCAAGGTGAACGAACAACTCGAGGAGCGGGCGGCGCGCTTGGAATCTCTGAGCATCAAGGCGGAGGCGGCCAATCGCGCCAAGAGCGATTTCCTGGCCAATATGAGCCATGAAATCCGTACGCCGCTCAACGGCGTGATCGGCATGACCGGGCTCTTGCTCGATACGCCGCTGAGCATCGAACAGACCGAGTACGCGCAGATTACCCGTGCCAGCGGGCAGGCCTTGCTCGCGCTCATCAACGACATTCTCGATGTCTCGAAGATCGAGGCGGGCCGTCTGGATTTGGAGTCGATCGAATTCGACGTGGTCGCCATGATCTACGAGACGGCGGAGTCGGTGGCGCTGCGCGCCGCCGAAAAGAAAGTCGAATTACTGGTCGACATCGAAGATCCGCCGGCGAGGCTGCATCAGGGCGACCCGAATCGGCTGCGTCAGATCTTGCTGAACTTGTTGAGCAATGCAGTCAAATTCACCGAGCGCGGAGCCATCGGCATCTGCCTGCGCACGTCACGGCACGAAGAACACATCGACCGATTGCGCTTCGACGTCTGGGATACGGGGATCGGGATTCAACCGAGCAGAATCGGCGCCTTGTTCGAACCGTTCGTCCAGGAGGACAATTCCACGACCCGCCGATTCGGTGGCACCGGCCTCGGCTTGACCATCGCCAAACAGTTGTCGGAGGCGATGGACGGATGTGTCGAGGTCGTCAGCGCGCCCGGCGTGGGCTCCACCTTCAGCTTGTACGTGGATTTGCCGCACGGCGAGTCGGCCAGCGCGGATCCGCGCAGCGCGAGTCGCAGCGGACCCGAGGTGCTGGTGGCGGTGCCCGATGAGCGCCTGCGCGCCTTGCTAGCGCGGGACCTCGGCGCCGCGGGATTCCCCGTGCTGGTGGCCGAGTCGGCACGACAGGCGCTGGCTTGCTATGACGAGCGGCTCGCGCTCGGCCGCCCGCCCGCCGTGCTCATCGATCGCGAGCTCGCGGATCGCGATCGCGCGCCGGAAGACGCGAACTGGCTGGCCGCCGCGATCCGCGCCACGGCTCGAGACTCGGCGCCGCCGCCCGCCCTCGTACTATTGCGATCTCTCGCCACCGGTACGACGGACGAGGAACGGCGCCTGTTCGACCGGTTCGTCACCAAGCCGGCGAGACCCCAGGCGCTCATTCAGGCTTTGGCCGGGCGTCAAAATGGCGGCGCTGGCCCGCCAGCCGCTGGGCAAGCGCCGGGCGCGCAACCGAACATCAGGCCCGGTCTGCACGTCTTGCTGGCGGACGACAATGTCGTGAACCGCAAGGTGGGCGCCTTCATCCTGCGCAAGTGGGGAGTACGCGTGCATAGCGTCGGCAACGGTGTCGAGGCACTGCAAGCGCTGCGCGAGTTCGACTTCGACCTCGTCTTGATGGATTGTCAGATGCCCGAATTGGACGGCTATGAAGCCACCCGACAGCTGCGCGGCGCCGTGGGGATCTACAAGAATCCCAACATTCCGGTCGTCGCGCTGACCGCGAACGCCCTCGCCACGGATCGGGGCAAATGCATCGCGGCCGGCATGAACGCCTACTTGTCAAAGCCCATCGACCAGACCCGTCTCGCGTGGATCCTGACCCAGGTGAGCACGGGCGGCGGTCTCGAGTGCGGCGATCCCGATTTCTCGGCCGTCGCCTAGGGCAGCATCGATCCCGTACGCAGATGGCGGAAGCTCACGAATCGCTGCCGCTGCTCGTCCCACAGCCGATAGGTCAGCGACCGCAGGCTCGTGACCAGCGTCAGCGGTTTGATTCTCTCGAAGTAAGGGTCTGCGTCATGACAGCGCTCGAGATGGTAATTCGCAATGCGCGGACTCAAGTGATGAATATGATGAAAGCCGATGTTGCCGGTAAACCACTGCAGGATTTTCGGCAGCTTGTAGAAGGAGCTGCCCTGCAGCGCCGCCGTGGTATGGTCCCAGTCCTTGCCCCGCGCCCAGTGCACACCCTCGAAATTGTGCTGCACGTAGAAGAGCCAGATCCCGAACGCCCCGGCAATCGCCGAGACGGTCAACTGAATCAATAAGAAGGCTCGTAAGCCGATGAGGACACTCATGATCGCGGTCACCGCGAGCAATACCAGATTCGTGCCTCGCACCGAGCGGCGCTCGCGCGGAGGCGCAGACGCCGACGCAAATCGATGCTGCACGACGAACACATACAGCGGTGCGAGCGCGAACAGCACGAAAGGATTGCGTGCCAGACGATATGCGAGCTTCGTCCAGCGATTGCTCTCGACATACTCCCGCACCGTGAGCGTCCAGATGTCTCCGGAGCCGCGCCGGTCGAGGTCTCCGGAGGTGCCGTGATGCAGTGCGTGTTGCCAGCGCCAGTGGCGATAGGGGGTTAGGTTCACGAGTCCGGCCACTGCGCCAATGAGATGATTCGCCCGTTTCGAGCGAAAGAACGAGCCGTGTCCGCAGTCGTGAAAAATGATGAAGATCCGCACGAGAAAGCCCGCGGCCAGAATCGCGAGGGGGAGCATCAGCCAATACGACACGGTGAGCGCGTAGACCATCGCCACCCACAAGGCCAGATAGGGAGCGAAGGAGTTCAGCAACTGCCACGCGGCCCGCCAAGCGGATGCCGTCTGGAAATGCGTCACGTTGGCTTTGGAGAGTTCCGTTACTTCAAGAGTTGCGATAGGACCTCACAAGAATCATGCAATGCGTTGGGGATCGGCATCGCGGCGTCGTCGCCGCGGCCTCGAGCGCCCGCGCGACTCGAGGAGGACCTAGTGTGGGCGTGGCCGTGTGAAGTTGATGTGACATAAGGACGGTTTTGATGGTCTTGCTGCGATGGGTGGATCGACAGTCCGACACATCACACCCATCGACCACCACCGCGACAAGCGGCCCGGCGCATCGCCGCCGGGCCATCAGCATGGCTGGGGTCCCCGGGCGCTGCGCTAGAGCGTGCCGCGCAATGCCAGCACGATCGTCCGGGGCTGGGTGTAGTAGTCGAGGAACGTCGACGGCGTATTCAAATAATCCTGGCGCGCAGCCTGCGTCAGGTTGATCGCCGTGACGGTCAGCGACAAATGATCCAAGAGCGCAATGGTCGTGCTCGCATCGAGCGTGACCGAACCTTCGGTGAAGGTATTGACGAACGCGGGAGACTGGGGGAATTTGCTCAGGAAGTTGCTCCGATAGACCATGGAGAAGCGCGTGTCGAAACGCCACTTGCTGTAGTAAATCGTCGCGTTGGAATTGTTCTTGGAAGATCCGAGAAAGGGGACGTTGCCCAAGGCCACATCGTCGATCTTGCTCTCGACGTAGGTATAGTTTCCATTCAGACCCAACCCGTCGAGCTTGTCCCAGAGGCGTTGCAGCGGGAAATTGAAAGCCAACTCGAGTCCGTAGACTCTTCCACCGGAGACGTTTTCCGGAAGGATGCTGTCGAACGGGATGTTGTATCCGGGGATCGAGACGTTGGCGGCCGCCACCGGGTAGATGAAGTTATAGACGCGCTTGAAGAAGAGGCTCGACACGACAGATCCGCCGCCGGTCAAATAGTGATCCAGCGTCGTATCGAAATTCCAAGCGGTCTCAGGGCGCAAATTGGGGTTGCCGGTCTGTGCTTGACCCGGTGCTCCCGAGTTGGCGGGCGGTATGCTCACCGAGCCGATCGGTGAAATGTCTTCAAACTCCGGTCGGCTGAGCGTCTCGCCCACCGCGAACCGCGCATCGGTTTGCGGCGTGAGGAAGAAGGTCGTGTTCAGCGCCGGCAAGGCATTGGTATAGGAGTTGCTCGAGGTCACCGGAACCAAGGTATTGGCGCCGATGGGAACATAGTCCGGGAGTGCCACCTGAGCCACGCTCTGAAAGGCTTGCGCAAACTCCTCGGTGCGGACCGCCCGGACGCCGACGTTGCCGGCGTAGCGAGTGCCCGCCAAGCTGCCCTTGAAATCCGCCTGAAAATAGACCGCCTCGGTTCTTTCCCGATTGGCGTGCGCCACGGACACATCCTCCTGCCAGCCGTTCACCGAATTGGCGGAGCCGAAGAAGGAGCCGTTGAGCAGGGGACCGGCCGAACCACGGGTTGGGTAGTAAGCCAGTCCGGCGCCGGCAAGGCCGGACGGGTTTTCGATGAATTGCGTGTTGCTGCCGATATTTTGTCCGGGAAAAATCGTGGTCGTTCCACCGGGAAAGGTCAAGCCGGCCACGGTGGGCACGTCCGATGCGGCGAGGGAAATATTGTTCACGATATCGCGGATGTCGATATGGGTATCCGAGTATCGGGCGCCGACCTTATAGGTCAATTCATCGCTGGCCTGGTAATTCAAGTCGAACTTGGCGGCAAACGAATAGGAATGGTTTTGTTCGTAGCGCAGAGCGGGATAGTAAGCCGTTGGGATACTTCCGATCGGTGCACCGGCGTTATAGGTCGCCGGGCCGCTGGAGCTCGAGCTGTAGTTGACATCCGAGAGCGGTATGTTCGAGCCGACCGCGTAGTCGCCGAGGTAACTGCCGAGGGTGTTCGTGAGGCTACCCGACACATCACCGATCGCCGTCCACGGGCCATCCTGCCACTTGGCATTTACACCGCCGACCTGCATGGTGTCGACGTTGTCATAGTCATAGGGGTAGTACGCCAAACCGAACGTGGACGGCGAGCCCTTGGCCGGCGTGTAATCGGCATAGTTGTAGCCAGTCACGGCACCGTTTTGAATCGTGACGCCACCGGGTCCAAATGTCCCGTTCGTAGGGGGGGCGAGGTACTCGATGAGCCAGTTTGCCGGCTTGTCATATCGGCTGTACGTGTAATCCGCGCTCAGCTCGAACGAATCGTTGGGCTTCCACTGCAACCCCGTGCTCACCGCGTCGCGCTTCTCGTCTTTGTTGATCTGACCGAGCAGCTCTGCCGATGGGAACTCGATGTTGTTTTGCGTCGTGACGACGCCGGCGGCATTGGCGATGTTCAGGTTTTGATAGGTCGGCCGGGTTTCCTCGAAATTCTCGAGGAGGTAATTGGTGCTGTGGACCCCCGATGCGTACACGCCCAGCGTACCGTCGAGAAATTTTCCGCCCGCGATACCGCTGAAGCCTCGGCCCCAGTCGGAATCGCCGCTGTTGTTCTGGCCCTTCAAGGTCAGCGCGCCGAAATAGTCGCTGCCGCCTTTGGTCTTGGCGTCCAGGGGCTTCAGGGTCTGCAAGTCCACGGTGCCGGCGAGACCGGACTCGATCTGCTCCGCCGAGGGAGTCTTGTAGACCACCGCGCCGCTGAGAGTCTCGGTCGGGAAGATATCGATCGGAAACTCACGCAACTCGGTCATGCCCTCATAGCCATAGCCTAGTGGCGTGCGCCCGTTCACGGTCGTGGTGACGTATTCCGAGCCGATACCGCGAATGGATACGTGATCGCCCGTACGCCCGTCCGTGTTCTGGTCGACCTCTACGCCGGGCAGTCGCTGCAGCGCGCCGGCAATACTGTCGTCGGTGAACTTACCCAAGTCCTCGGGCGAAATCGCCTCGATCACCTCGGGGGAGTCTTTCTTCAGCTCCTGGGCAGCGTCGAGCGATGCGCGATACCCCGTGACCTGGATCTCCTCGAGCTGATCCGGCGCCGACTGATCCGCAGCCGGCGTGGCTTGCGCCGACGCAATCGGCGTTGCAAATCCGTACACAAGCCCGGTCGTCACCAGGAAACATAGCTTCGCGTTCACGGTTGCCCCCCTTGAGTTTATTGCGAGGGCTGCCGCGTACTGGGCGGCCCGCGTTCTTAATTTTCATCGGCAATATTACTGTTTGCTGATAAACAGTCAAGCCGGGCACGGCCGATATCAGGCTTTCTCGATCATGGATTGCGAAATCCGGCGGGCGCAGAGGCAGACTCGATTGAGCGATTCTGCCATCGAGCGGGGTAACTCCAGGCGCTGCACGAATGGGACGGTCAGAGCGGCGATACAGCTATTTCCGGCCATGATCGGTGCGGATAAATCGGTGATGCCCTGCACGAAATCGCTCCCCGCCTGGGCAAAGCCGAGCGAGCGCACGGCCTCGGCCTGACGGGCAAACCGATCGAGCTTGGTGGCGTCGCTGGTTTGACGGAAGCGCGCCAGCCAGTCCTCCCGCGTTGCTTCCGGCTGAAACGCAAACAGAGTCAGTCCGGAGATCGCCTCGACCAAGTTTTTACGGAACCCTGGCCGCACGGAGAATCCCAGTAAACCCGGATTCTCCACGCGAGCGATCACCACGATCTGATCGCCCGCGGCGACCGCCAGATGACAGGATTGATCGATCTCCCGCGTCAGTTCTTGCATGATCGGCAGCGCAGTTTCGAGCAGCGTCGCCACTTGGCTGCGGGCCGAACCGAGCGCGAACAGCTTGTTGGTGAGATCGAATCCCTGCTGGTCGCCCGTTTGTGCGATGTAGCCCCGGGCTTCCAATGTGAGGATCATCCGAAACAATTCACTGGCCGAGCGCTTGAGCTTGCTTGCCATTTGCGAGGTCGTCATCGCGATGCCTTCACGGGCGATCAGTTCCAGAATGTCGAGTCCCTTGTCCAGGGCTGGCGCACGGTAACGCGGTTGTCCCGTCAACTCCTTGCCCGTCAACTCTTTGCCCGCAGGCGGAAATGCATTTTTATCTGTAATAGCGGATGTCGACGATTTTGCCATGGCCATCGCTCGCGTCGGGTTCGGGGGTGCAGAGTGAATTTCGCTGAATAAGTTAGCGCAGTCGCTCCCAGAATTCAGCCGACTCGCGGGTCCGCTTCCCGCGGGCAGCGCAGCTTGACAGCTTGCACCCTCCCCAATACCTTATGGGCGCGCGTGCATTTTATTAATGAAGCGCCCGTTTACCTTGGAATGGGTCAATAAAGATGGACCAGGAAGGATGGAAAAGCCTACGAATCAACCGGGTTGGCGCGCGCGAGTCTCGACGCTGGGCTTCGGCACCGCCGCGATCGGCAATTTGTATGCTGCGATCCCCGAGGCCTCGGCCATCGAGGCCATCGACGCCGCCTTGCACGCGGGCATCCGCTATTTCGACACCGCCCCCTATTACGGATTCGGCTTGAGCGAACGACGCCTGGGGGCGGCGCTGGCCGACTTCGACGCGGCCGACGAGGTCGTCGTGTCCACCAAAGTGGGACGCCGACTGGTCAAATTGAGCCCGGAGACCGCTACGGCCTCACGCCATGGCTTTGTCGATGCCGAGCCGTTCGAACCCGTGTTCGATTACAGCTACGGCGGCGTCATGGAGTCCTTCGAGCAAAGTTTGCGGCGCCTCGGCCTTTCCCGCGTGGACATCCTGCTCGCCCATGACCTCGGCCGCGTGACGCATGGCGACTTGCATGCGGCGTACTTGCGCCAATTCATGCAGGGAGGGTATCGCGCCATGCGGCACTTGCGGGATACCGGCATGGTCTCGGCCATCGGACTCGGCGTGAACGAATGGGAGGTTTGCGCCGAGCTGCTGCGCGAGGCGGAATTCGATGTGTTCCTGTTGGCGGGTCGTTACACCCTGCTCGACCAGACATCGCTCAGCGACTTTCTCCCGTTGTGCGAACAGCGGCGCATCCCGGTCATCATTGGCGCCCCCTATAACTCCGGCGCACTGATCAACGGCACGCGCAGCGGCGCGCCGGTGCATTTCAATTATGCGGCCGCGCCCGAGTGGGTGATCGAACGGCTACGCCAACTGGAATCGGTATGCACGGAATTTTCCGTACCGCTGGCCGCCGCTGCACTGCAATTTCCGCTGGCACACCCGCAAGTGCTCAGCGTGATTCCGGGAATGGCGAACCAGAGCCAGGTACAGGCCAGCCTCGAATTGCTGCGGCTCGCCATCCCGCCGCAATTCTGGCAGCGATTGCGCGACCGAGGGCTCCTTTCCCCGGCGGCCCCGATGCCGCTCTGCGGACAAGCCGCGTGACCCCGAAGGATTCCAGTCAGCTGATCCTTCTGCACGAAAAGGACAACGTGTTGGCGTGCCGGCGCAAGATCCATCGAGGCGATACCTTGTTGATCGACGGCACACCGATTACCGCGAGTATCGACATCGAGGTCGGCCATAAACTAGCGCGTGTCGATCTCGGGCCCGGTGATGTCGTGCTGAAATACGGGGTGCCGATCGGCTCCATCACCCAAGCGACGCGCATCGGCGAGCATGTCCACACGCACAATCTGAAGAGCGACTACATCGCGATTACCACTCGACATTCCACCGGCGAAGCAGCACAACCATGATGATCGGCTATCAACGGTCCGACGGACGCAAGGGGATTCGTAACGTCATCGTCGTCGCGTATCTCGTCGAATGCGCACATCATGTGGCGCGGCGCATCGTCGACCTCAGTGCCGACATGGACGTTCACCTGATCGGCTTTCCGGGCTGCTATCCGAACGAATATTCCTTGCGCATCATGAAGAGTCTGTGCGTCCACCCCAACGTGGGTGGCGTGTTGATCGTTTCGCTGGGCTGCGAAGGGTTCAACCGCAAGGCGCTGCAGGCCGCCGTCGCCGCCACCGGACGGCCGGTCGACACCCTGGTAATTCAAGAGCGCGGCGGCACCGCCGCGACGATTGCGGCGGGTGTGAAGACCGTGGCGGCCATGAAGGCCTCGATCAGCAATACGCCGCGCTTCGCCATCGGACTGGAGGATTTGGTCATCGCCACCGTCTGCGGCGGCTCGGACGGCACCAGCGGACTGACCGCCAATCCGGCGGTGGGCAAGTGCTTCGACCGACTCGTGGCTCTCGGCTCCACGTGCATCTTCGAGGAGACCGGTGAACTCATCGGCTGCGAGCAAATCATGGCCGAACGGGCCGTCACGCCGGCCCTCGGCGAGGCGATCACGGCCTGTGTCGCCAAGGCCGCGAATTATTACACCGTCATGGGCTATGGCAGTTTCGCGCCGGGCAACGCCGATGGCGGCCTGACCACTCAAGAAGAGAAATCGATGGGCGCGTACGCCAAGTCGGGCGACTCGCCGATTTCGGGCGTGATCAAACCGGGCGATCAACCGCCGTCCAACGGTCTTTATTTGCTCGACGTCGTGCCCGATGGCGAGCCGCGGTTCGGCTTTCCGAATATCAACGACAATGCCGAGATCGCCGAGTTGATCGCCTGCGGAGCGCATATCATCCTGTTCACCACGGGTCGCGGCTCTGTGGTCGGCTCCGCCATCTCGCCCGTGATCAAGATCTGCGCCAATCCAGATACGTATCAGCGTATGCCCGATGACATGGATATCGACGCCGGACGGATCTTGAATGGGGACGCGACGCTGGACGAAGTCGGTGCAGAGATTCTCGCCAAGATTACGGCCTTGGCCTCGGGCGGGCGCAGCGTCTCCGAATTGCTCGGCCATCAGGAATTCATCCTGACCTACAAATCGTTTGAACCGGTGGGCCCGGCCTGCCTGCCCGTCAAGGCTCGCCGTGCGTAGGAGATTCGATGGGTAAACTCAGCGGCAAGACCGTGCTCATCACCGCCGCCGGGCAAGGCATCGGCAAGGCCTCGGCGCAATTACTCGCGAGCGAGGGCGCGCGGGTCGTCGCCACGGATATCAACGTCGATTTGTTGCGGGAGCTTGGCGACTGCGAGCGGCTGAGACTCGACGTCCTCGACGGCGCTGCGATCGAGCAACTCGCCCGTGACCTCGGCGGTATCGACGTTCTGTTCAATTGCGCCGGTTACGTCCATGCCGGCACGATTCTCGATTGCGATGAGCGGGCTTGGGACTTCTCATTTGCACTCAACGTCACCGCCATGTACCGGATCATTCGCGCCTTCCTGCCCGCCATGTTGCGGGCCGGCAGCGGCAGCATCATCAATATGGCGTCGGTTGCGAGCAGCGTCAAAGGTGTTCCCAATCGCTTCGCCTATGCCTCCTCCAAGGCGGCGGTCATCGGCATGACCAAGGCGATCGCCGCCGATTTTGTCGGGCGGGGCATTCGCTGCAACGCGATCTGTCCGGGTACCATTCAGACGCCCTCGCTCGAACAACGCTTGGCGGCGACGGGAGATTATGAGGCCGCCCAAGCGGCATTCATCGCGCGTCAGCCGATGGGACGCTTGGGCCGGCCGGAGGAGATCGCTGAATTGGTGCTGTATCTTGCCAGCGATGCATCCAGCTTCACGACCGGGGTCGCTCATGTCATTGATGGCGGCTGGGTCAACTGATGAAACTAGCGCGCATCGGACCCGCGGGCCGCGAACGCCCGGTCATCGTTGCCGGCGATGGTCGCTACCGCGATATCTCGTCGCTGGTCGGGGATCTCGCAGGCGCCGCGCTGTCGCGCGACTCGCTGGCGAGGCTGCGCAGCGTGGAGCTCGAAACCCTGCCCATCATCAGCGAACGCGAACGGTTTGGCCCCTGTGTCGCGGGGGTCGGCAAATTCATCTGTGTCGGATTGAACTATGCCGATCATGCCGCGGAGACCGGCGCGACGGTGCCCGCGGAACCGGTGTTGTTTTTGAAGGCGACCAGCGCTCTGTGCGGCCCGAACGATCCCGTCATCAAGCCGCGCGGCTCGACCAAGCTGGACTGGGAAGTGGAACTCGGGGTGGTGATCGGCCGCAGCGCGCGCTACGTCAGGCAGGCCGATGCGCTCGATCATGTCGCCGGCTACTGCGTGATCAACGACGTATCCGAACGGGCTTTCCAGCTCGATGGCACGGGGACCTGGGACAAGGGTAAGGGTTGCGACAGTTTCGGCCCGGTCGGCCCATTCCTGGTGACGCCGGATGCGGCCGGTGACGTCAACAATCTGTCCATGTTCCTCGAGGTCAATGGCCGGCGCTTCCAGAACGGCAACACCCGCACCATGGTGTTCAAGCCCGATTTTCTGATTGCCTACATCAGCCAATTCATGAGCCTGCAACCAGGCGATATCATTTCGACGGGTACGCCCCCGGGGGTGGGGCTGGGCCAGAAACCGCCAATCTACCTCGATGCCGGCGATGAGCTGTGGCTCGGCATCGAAGGGCTGGGTGAGCAACGTCAAATCGTCATCGAAGAAGCGCTGGGATCTTAAATGGCGCAGCGTCATGTGCTGACGCTGGATTTAAGGGACGATCCCGATTTGATCGGTCAATACCGCGCCTGGCATCGACCCGGCGGGCCGCCGCCCGCGATCATCGAGTCGCTGCGTGCCGCCGGCATCACCGAGATGGAAATCTTCCTGGTCGGCAACCGTCTCGTGATGATTCTTGCCGCATGCGACGAGTTCTCGTTCGAGGCGCTCGCGGCTCTGAACGCCGCCAACGAGGAAATCCGCGCATGGGAGACGCTCATGTGGAAATTCCAGCAGGCTCTGCCCTGGGCGGAACGCGGCGAAAAATGGGTTGCGATGCAGCGAATATTCGCGCTGTCGGAGCAATGAGGAATAGGTTTCCCCGGTAGCGATCAACTCGAATGCCCGGCCGACATTCGCACCGCTTGCTGCCCCGCGTTGCGGCAGCCCGTGCATGCAAATGCCGCCACGACCAAGAAGCAGACTCCGGGAACGAGCATCGCGCTCGTGATCGAGGTCAGATCCGACAGCCTGCCCATCACGACCGGGATCACGGCTCCGCCGATGATCGCCATCACGAGGACCGACGAAGCAATCTTGGTCAAGGGACCCAAGCCCTTCAGCGAAACGGCAAAGATCGTCGGATACATGATCGACATGAAAAAACTCGCCGCGATCATCGTGGCAATCCCCGGCCAGCCATCGAGACTTGCCCCGGCGAGACACAGCGCCACATTGAGGCCTGCAAAGATGGCCGTCAGAACGATCGGACTGACCCAGCCCATCATTGCGGTGCCGACAAACCGACCCACCATGAAAGCGACCAAAGCGGACATCAGGCAGGTCGCCGCGGCTTGTTCGCTCATGCCGGCAACCGCATGCTGGGAGTAGCGAATCAGGAAGCTCCAAATCCCGACCTGCGCGCCAACGTAGGCGAATTGGGCGAGCACGCCGAACAGGAAATATCGATGCTGCAGCAGTCCGCGCCAATTCCCCGAGTCGGCCACGACGGGCGCACCGTGATCCGCTTGCTCCGCCCCCTCCTGCAGCGGCGGGAATCGCACCAGTGCGACGACCAGGGCCCAAAGCAAGATCACGATGCCGAGCACCAAGTAAGAGGATTGCACGGACAAGGCCTGACTCGCATGCAGTTGCGCGATCTTGACCGGCGACAGCGTCGCCAACTCATGGTCGGCGGGCGCTTCGCCGGACAAGATAAACTGCCGCCCGATCAACACGCCGGTGATCGACCCCAGTGGATTGAAGGCCTGTGCCAGATTGAGCCGGCGTTCAGCACCTTGCTCACTTCCCAGGATCGTGACCAGCGGGTTGGCGGACGTCTCCAGAAAGGTAAGACCGCTCGCGATGACGAACAAGGCGCCCAAGAACGCGGCATAGGATCCGAACTCGGCTGCCGGGTAGAACAACAAGGCACCGAGCCCATACACCGCTAGCCCGAATACGATGGCGCCCTTGTAGCCGAATTTTCGGACAAATGACGACGCGGGAATGGCAAACAAGAAATAGGCGAGATAGAACGCCGATTGCACCAGACCCGACTGCCAATCCGCAAGGTCGAACGCCTTGCGGAATTGCGCGATCAACACGTCGTTCAGATTGTTCGCGAGCCCCCATAGAAAAAAGAGACTGACGATCAGTGCGATCGGGAGGTAGTACTGCCGACTCTGACGCTCGCGGTCAACGGACATTGGCCTGCCTCTTGTAGTTGACCCACTTCATCAAATATGAAATTATTTGTCAAATATAAAAAAAAATATAGCCCTGGCGCACGGGATGGTCGTTCCGCTGCACTGGCCTGCTCCACTCGAATAAGGAACACGATGATGCCGTCGACATTGCCATTGGCGGAGCGCTTCGCCGCCGCCTACTCGGGAGCCGTATTCGACGTGTTACGGGCCAAAGGACATCGCAACTGCGTTCTGCCGAGCGATATCGTCGCGCTCGATCGCGACCGCAAGATGGCGGGTCCCGTGTTCACGATGCGCGGGCACCAGGCATTCGGCAGCGACCCGCACGAAACCCTGCTCGCATGGACCGGGTTTCTCGACCGGGCGCCGGCGGGACATGTGGTCGTGTGCGAGGGCGGTCAAGCCGATTGCGCGCTCATGGGCGAACTGTCGGCGGAGACCTTGCACCTACGCGGCGTGGCCGGCTATCTGACGGATGGCGGGTGTCGGGACGCGAACTTCATCCGGCGCATCGGCTTTCCCGTGTTCTCGCGCTTTCTGACCCCGCTCGATGTGGTCGGCGCCTGGCTGCCCGATGCCTATGAATCGCCCATCAAGATCGGTAGCGTCGCGATCCATCCCGGGGACTATCTCGTCGCGGATCGGGATGGCGCCGTGATCATCCCGGGCGCACTCGTCACCGAGGTACTCGAGGACGTCGAGCGCGTGATGAACACCGAGAATCTGGTGCGCAAAGCGATCCTCTCGGGCGTGTCGCCGACGCAGGCCTATCTCACCTACGGAAAGTTCTGAGCGACGCGATGCGAATCGAGCGCCGCTGACCCCGTGATCATCTCATCCGGTGCGGACTATCGTGCGGCCGCGCGCCGCAAGCTGCCGCGGTTTCTGTTCGACTACCTGGACGGCGGCTCGTATGCCGAGGCCACGTTGCGGGACAACGTGCAGGATCTGGCATCGCTGCATTTACGGCAGCGCGTACTGCGTGACGTCGCGAAGATTTCCCTCACGGCCGAGTTGTTCGGCGACGCATTGGCGATGCCCGTGGGCCTCGCACCGGTCGGTCTCGGCGGGATGTACGCACGGCGCGGCGAAGTCCAAGTGGGGCGGGCAGCCAAGAAGGCCAGCATTCCCTACATCATTTCGACGGTGTCGCTGTGCCCGCTGGCGGAAATCATCCGCGATTCGGGCTGCGACGTGTGGTTCCAATTGTACGTGCTCAAGGACCGCGGTTTCATGCGTCATGCGTTGCAACACGCGCAGGCGCTAGGCGTCACGAAGCTCGTCTTCACCGTGGACATGCCGGTACCCGGAGCGCGGTATCGAGACCGGCATTCCGGCATGAGCGGGCGCGGCGGCCCGATGCGCCGCTTGCTCCAGGCGCTCGGCAAGCCGGCCTGGAGCTGGAACGTCGGCCTTCGAGGCAGACCCCATGATCTCGGCAACATTTCTCATTATCTCGGCAAGCCGACCACACTCGAAGATTACATCGCCTGGCTGGGCGCCAATTTCGACCCCGGCATCTCGTGGCAAGACTTGGAATGGATTCGCGATGTCTGGAAAGGGCCGATCATCATCAAAGGCATCCTCGATCCGGACGATGCGCGCGATGCGGTGCGTTTTGGCGCCCAGGGCATCGTGGTGTCCAATCACGGCGGACGCCAGCTGGATGGCGCCCTGTCGACCACGCGCGCGCTTCCCGCGATTGCCGACGCGGTCGGCAATGAGGTCACGCTGCTGGCCGATTCGGGGGTGCGCAGCGGCTTGGATGTCGTGCGTATGCTCGCGCTCGGCGCGCGGGGAGTGCTCTTGGGGCGCGCCTATATCTACGCCTTGGCCACCGACGGTGAGGCGGGAGTGACCAAGCTGCTCGGTCTGATCGAGCAAGAAATGCGTGTCGCCATGGCGCTGACCGGTGTCCGCTCGGTTGCGCAGATCGATCGCAGCCTGTTGGCCTGACAGCCTATTGGCCTGACTTCGGAGCCTGGGCGAGATCCCCTCACGGGTGTTTGCTATCGCCGGAGCGCCGCCGCTAGCAAGCCCCGCCGCGAGGCCTTACATATTGGTAACACCCTCGTCCGCGGCAATCGTCTTGATCGTCTTCAGATGCATTTGCAGGGTCGGCAAGGTGGCACTGGCGAATGCCTTCGCGTCCGGATCTTGACCGGAGGCGATCTCCTTCTTGAACAGCGCGATGGCACCGCGATGATCCTTGAGCTGTGACTTGATGTAGGACTTGTCGAAGGTGTCTCCGGACAGGACGTCCAACTTCGCCTTGGTCGCCATGTCGCCGATGCTCGGGCTGGTCGGCAGCGTGATGTTCTTCGCAGCGGCGAGCGCCTGCAGCTTCTCGTTGGCCGCGGAATGGTCCTTCACCATCATCGCGCCGAAGTCCTTCACGGCCTGGGTCTTGCCCTTGTCCTCGGCGAGCTTGCCGGCGTCCACTTCCGCAATGCCGCCTTCCGCCGCCTTCTTGTAGAAACTCGCGTCGGGCGTCGCGTCGGCGCCGAACGCCGCCAGGGGCACTATCAATGACAGCAAGGCCAGGGTTTTCTTCATTCGATTGCTCCTCGATTTGCCCTTGGCTGCATCCGCAGCCGCCGGCGGACGGTGATGTTCGGGGCTATTGTTTTCCGGCGGCGGAGCACAGAGCGAGTGGCGGTCGGCGCGACTTCGAGTAGGAAAATATTGACAAACGCGGGACGCGGCCCCGACTCAAGGCAAGGGCGCGACACCCGTGATCGCGAAGTAGCTCGGCGTCCCGTCGCGCACGACGCGCAGCAGCACCGGCGCTTGCGGCGTCGGCATCGGGACTTCCAGCAGGTCGGTCGGATCGAGGACCGGCTTGGAGCCTAAGTGGGTGATCAAGTCACCGACCCGCAGGCCCGCCAAGGCGCCGGCGCCCGCGGGCCGCAATTGCGTCACGATCAGACCACCGCCCTCGTCCTCGGCCTTGATGACCTTGCGGATCTCGGCGGTCGTGCCGGCCACACCGAGCATCAAGGGCAAGACCCAGGTATCGCGCGCGCCGGTCAAAGCGGGATCGTCCGGCGGCAGCGGCAGCTTGCCGATTTTCAAAGCGACCGTCTGCGCGACCCCGTCGCGGCGCACGGTCATGGCGATCAGGGAATCGGGCTTCAGGCGGGCGGTGATCTTGCTGAGATTCTTGAAGGTCACGGGGACCTTGCCGATGTCGAGCACCAGATCGCCGATCAAGAGCGCACCGGCGGCGGGACCCTGGGGATCGACCGACGTGATCAAGGCGCCGGTCGGAGCGTGCATGCCGAGCGCGGTCGCGATGGTCGCGGTCGGCTGCTGCGCGGAGACGCCCAAGTACCCTCGTTCGACGGCGCCGTGGGCCTCGAGTTCGGCGACGACTTCAGCGACGGTTTCCGCCGGAATCGCGAAACCGAGACCCACCGACCCGCCGCTCGGCGTGAAGATCACCGACGTGACGCCGACCACCGTACCGTCGGTCGAGAGCAGCGGGCCGCCCGAATTGCCGCGATTGATCGCGGCATCGGTCTGCAAGAAATCGATGTAAGGGTCGTCCTCGAGCGTACGCGCACGGGCCGAGACGATGCCGGCGGTCACGGTTTGTCCGAGTCCGAAGGGATTGCCGATCGCAATGACCGCATCCCCGACCGACACCGACTGCGACGAGCCCAAACGCAGCGCCGGCAAGTTGCCGGCCGCAATGCTGAGCAGCGCGATGTCGGTGACCGAGTCCGCACCGACGATCTTGGCCGCAAGCTCCTGGCCGCCGGGCAGACGCACGCGTACGGCATGGGCGCCCGCAATCACGTGGCGATTGGTGACGATGAGGCCATCGGCACGAATCACGAAGCCGGAGCCGAGCGCCGCACCCGCGCCCTCGTCGCCGCCCGGGTTGGCGTCGAGCCCCGACAGCAGACGGCGAATGACCGCGGTGATCGCATCCGGGCTGTTGCGGGCGGTCGCGCGTTGGGCGGCGCGATCCGCGGCGCCCTCGCGCTCCTCTTCGACGAGCACGGTGACCACGCTCGGCGCAACGCGGCGCACCAGCGCGGCGTAACCCGTGGCCGGCGCGGGCGCCGCGCCGCAGGGTGTGCCGAACGCCGCGGCCGCGAGCAACACGAGAACAACCCGGCTTCGGAAGCGCAACTCCATTGGCGCAAGTCTAGCAGCCGCTCGAGGTACCGCGCGGCTATCCGGTGGACGGAGCTTGATCGAGTTCGCCGCCAAACGATGCACGCGATGCGTTTGAAGTCTGCACAGTTTCAATTGACGGCGAGCTCGAGAAAAGCTCGGTGCAAGATTCAGGAGTGAGCCAAATAACGCCTGCCGGCCCTGGGTCGAGCTACTTTGTCGAGGTTCAAGAAGAGCGACGCCATCCATTGCGGATAGAGGTATAATCGGGGAACTTTCCATGAGGTAGTAATGGCGACGAAAAAGCAGAAACCGCGGGTGTCACGTTCTTGGACCGCCGACGATGTGAAAAAACTCCGAAGCTTTGCACGGGACCTGCTCTCGGGCACCCAGGCGGCAAAGAAATTGCGGCGGACGCCCGGCGCCGTTGCGCAGAAGGCAATGACACTCGGCATCCGGTTCAAGTCCATCAAGCGCAAACGGCGCAAGATCGCTTAGCCCCGAGATTCTCAGTCCTCCCCATCGTGTTCACGAAAGCCCCGAGACGGTCATCGGAACGGGGATCGGAGTGCGCAGCGCCAGCGATGTCACGAGCGCGCTCGACTACGAAGCCGAACTTGCCGTCATCATCGGCAAGGGCGGCCGGGGCATCACCCGATCCGATGCGCTCGCTCACGTCTGGGGCTACACCACCGCGGAGGAGATCGATTCGACCCGGCTCGAAGTCAAATGCTGGATCAATGGCGAATTGCGTCAGCACGCCAATACCCGCGACCTGATTTTCGATGTCGCGACGATCATCGAAACCATTTCGGCCGGCATCACGCTGCTTCCGGGGGACATCATCGCCACCGGCACTCCCGACGGCGTCGGAATCGGCTTCGATCCACCAAAATTTCTGCGACCCGGCGACGTGATGAAGATCGAGATCGATGGTCTCGGCACCCTCGAGAACTCGATCGTCTGAGTGCCGCTCCAGGTCGCCTTGATCCGGCCGCGCCGCCACTATGAACCATAGCGGCGGCGCACGGCGCTATACGCCTCGGCGACTTGGCTCATCATCCCCTCACGCGCCAGAAGTCGCGCCAGCGTCGCGCGCCGATAGCGCCAATTTCGCCACGCTTCGTCCGGCCAGTTCTCCCACTGTGCGCCTGCAGCCGCGGCCGCGTAATAGCGAAATGCCGCGAGCAGCCGCGCGTCGGCGCTGGCCGGATCTTGATCGGCACGGGCATCGTCCTCCTCGCGCTCGCCAAAGCGGGCGAGCGCCGCCGGCTCGCCCGCTTGCGCCCCCTTTTGATACCACGCCCAAGCTTGCGCCATGTCGATTGGAAATTTTCCTGCGTCGCCCGGCAGGCCGGTCTCGTAGAGCTGTCCCAGTGCGAACGCCGCGCTCGGCACTCCCGCGCGCCACGCCTCCTGATAGAGCGCGACCGCGCGTGCGGGATCGAGCATGCCCGCGCTTGGGTCGGTCAGCAGCTTGCCCAAATCGACACCGGCGGCGCGATAGCCCTTCGCGACCGCAAGCTCGAACCGTCGCCGTGCGCCGGCCACATCGTGCTTCGCCCATAGGGCACGCCCCCATTGATAGTCGAATCGGACCGCATGCCCGGGCTCGGCCGCGTCCGCGGCGCAGGCGCTATTGGCGATATCCGGGTTGACGCCAGACTGCGCGGTCCCCGGCGCTTGGCGGTCCGGATCGAAATACGCCGCCGCGGCTCGATCGCAGGCCGATCCGGAGCTCGGCCAGGCCCGTGCTCCAAGCTGCGCCGGCAAACCGAGATCGGTTCGATCCGTTGCCGACAGCGCGTCGGTCTGCGCCGCCGAGTCCCATGCAATCTGAGCATCCAGTGCCGCGGGCGCTTGCCCGTTCCAGATGCGCGCGGTCTTGTCATCGGACGCGGTGACGATGGTCGCGCCGTCCGGCGAGAAGGTCGCGGCCTCGACGATATCGCCATGGCCGGACAGCACCGCGAGCTGTGACCCCGAGCGTGCATCCCAGATGCGCGCGGTTTTGTCACTCGAGGCCGTGACGATGCGCGTACCGTCCGGCGAGTAAGCAGCGAATAGCACGCGATCGCCATGACCCGACAGCGACGCGACCTCGGTCGCTGTACGCGCATCCCAGATCCGTGCGGTCTTGTCATCGGAGGCCGTGACGATGCGGGTGCCGTCCGGCGAGTAGGCGGCGGAATTGACCACGTCGCCATGGATGCCGAGCACGGTCAGCTGGGCAGCGGTACGCGCATCCCATAGACGAACCGTCTTGTCGACGGAGGCCGTGACGATGCGCGTGCCGTCGGGCGAGTAGGCGGCGAATCGGACACGGTCGCCATGACCGGACAGCACCGCGAGCTGTCGGGCCGTGTGCGAGTCCCAGATTCTCGCCGTCCGGTCTTGGGACGCGGTGACGATGCGGGCCCCGTCGGGTGAGTACGCGGCTGAGAGAATTGCATTCTCGTGACCGGTGAGCACCGCGAGCGTCGCATTCGAGCGGGCATCCCAGATGCGGGCGGTTCTATCGAATGAGGCCGTGACGATGCGAGCACCGTCTGGCGAGTACGCCGCATAGACAACCGGTTTGCCATGGCCGGAGAGTTCGGCGAGCGCTACGCCGCGGCGCGCATCCCATATCCGCGCCGACTTGTCGTCGGACACCGTGACGATGCGCGTGCCGTCCGGGGAATAGGCGGCGTATTCGACGACATCGCGATGCGCAGCGAGCACCGCCAACTGCATGCCGCTGCGCGTACTCCAGATGCGGGCGGTTTTGTCAGCGCCGGCGGTGACGATGCGCGTGCCGTCCGCAGAGTAGCTGGCACATTCGACGGCATCGGCATGCATCCCGAGCACCGCGACCTGTGTCCCCGTGCTGCTATCCCAGAGGCGAACGGTCTTGTCTTCGGAGGCCGTAACGATGCGAGTACCGTCCGGCGAGAACGCGGCGAATTCGACTTTATCACGATGACCGGCCAGTACCGCGAGCGGTGTGCCGGCGCGCGCATCCCAGATCCGTGCGGTTTTGTCCGCGGACGCCGTGACGATGCGGGTGCCGTCCGGCGAGTACAGCGCGGACCAGACCGTACTCCCATGGCCGGCGAGTACCGCGAGTTCTTTGCCGGTACGCGCATCCCAGATGCGTGCCGTTCCGTCACGTGAAGCGGTGACGATGCGCGTGCCGTCGGGCGAATAGCTCGCGCCATAGACGAATTCGCTATGGCCGGATAGGACGACGAGCTGTGCGCCGGTGCGCGCATCCCAGATGCGTGCCGTCTTGTCCCGTGAAGCGGTGACGATGCGCGTGCCGTCGGGCGAATAGCTCGCGCCATAGACGAAATCGCCGTGCCCGATCAGCACACTGGACTGTCCGCCGCTGCGCGCATCCCAGATGCGGGCGGTCATGTCTTGGGACGCTGTGACGATATGGCTGCCGTCGGGCGAGTAGGCTGCGGAACGTACGGCGGCGCGATGGCCGGAGAGCACGGCGAGAGGAGCACCGGTTTGCGCATCCCAGATTCGCGCCGACCCGTCGTACGAGGCGGTGACGATGCGGGAACCGTCCGGCGAAAAGGCGGCGGATTCGACGACGTCGGTATGCCCGGCGAGTACCGCGAGCTCGGCGTCGAGCGCGCGGGCCTCTTGGAACACGTTGATTGCCGCCGGCGCATGCCCGGCGGCGAAGCCGGGGTTCGTCAACACCTCGAGGATGATCCCCTCGGCACCCGCCACATCGCCGTCCTCCAGGCGCCGGGCGGCCGCTTCGGTAAGCAGCCGGGATTGGGCTGTTCGGGTCTCGGCGGCTTGCTGCAGCGCCTCGATTCGCGCCGCGCGGTCGCGTACGAAGAAGACGAGACTCGTCGCCAAGCCGATCACCAGCGAGGCAATGAGCGCCATGATCCAAGGACGTCTGGCGCGGCTCCTCTTGAGCTCATCCTGCAATGCGGCCGCGACCTGCTGCGCCTGCGTGTGAAATTGGCGTGCCAGTCTGCGCTCGCTTCTCGACCGTAGGCGCTCTGCAAGTATCGCAGCGCTAGGCAGTCTTTCCTCGAGATCGCCATCCGTTGCCTTGGCGATATCCTCCCGCAACTCCGCATCCGGAATATCGCGCTCCCACCCGGACACCATGGGTTTGCGCAGATCCCCGCTGAGAAGTTGGTAGAGGATCAGCCCCAGCGGATAGACGTCGCTCTGGATCGTCGGTTGGGAGCCCGCGATGACCTCGGGGGCGGCGTATAGCGCCGTGGTGGCTCTGGACTCGAGGCCGACGGAGCCGTTCATGGTCAGACCCAAGCGGGTGATACTGAGTTCATCGAGTCGGTCCAGGTCCAGCAGGCTGCCGCTGCCGAAGTCGCTCACTTTGATCTGCCAGCCGCCGTCTTTCGGTGCAACGAGCACATTGGTCGGCTTCAAGTCTTTGTGCAATACACCAACACTGTGCGCGGCAGCCACCGCGTCGGCAATTTGCAGGAACATGTCGACTCGCGCATCGCTGGAGAGGGCTTGCAGCCGACCCTCAGCGGTCGCCCAATCGATGAGGTTCCGTCCCCCATATTCCAATTCGAGATAGAAGGGTGACTCCTCGAAATTCCAATCCAGGACCTTCACGAAATCGGCGCGCTCGCCGAGACTGTCGCGTAGCACCCGGTAGAGCGTCACCTCTCGCTTCAATGCGCTGAGTTGCTCGCCATGCGGCGTGAATTTGTAGACCCGCGATTCGCCGGTCTTGCGGTGACGGGCGAGCCATACTTCGCTGTTGGATGAAGCGCCGATCAGCGCAAGGAGCTTGAAGTTTTCCCGGTGTGGGACCTGACCACCCTCGCGCAGTTCGAGCGTACTTTGCAGGTTGCGGCCCACGGCCACGCGTTCCACGGGTCCGGTCAAGCGATAACCGGCTCGCGCCTGGGTGACGATCCGGTTCGCGTTCTCGTCGCCTAAGGCGCTCCTGATCTTCATGATGGCGTTGGCGACGACCGCGTCCACGGTGGGGCGGCCGTCCCACACCGTGTCCAACAAATAATCCTTGGTGATCACCTCATCCGTGCGCGCCAGCAGGATGGCCAATACTTCCAAGGGTTTTCGTTGTATTTCCACCGCCAGCCCGGAGACACGCAACTCGAATCGGGCTTCGTCGAATTCGACCGTCCCAAACCGGTATCGATACAGCGGTCGGCGCTCGTCGGCCTTGACGCGTTGGTCCATGGATTTGCTCTGCTGCGCAGCGGCCAGCCCTTGATGCCGTCATCTTTATATTTCGAAGCCTAAGTCAAGGAGGTTACAACTTCATGATCCGCCGGTCACGGGGTCATGAGTCGAGTCCTCCGTGGGTGGCTTAAGTGATTGCTTTCTAAAATCATTATTCGAGATTAGAAATTCGTTAGCACGGTGAGGTTGTGAGCGAAGCCGGTGGATTGCTAGTTTCGAAGAAGCATCAACAAACAATGCGCGCGAACGGACGGCTTGTTGCTCGGGGAGTGCTCGGCGAGCCAGGCACCGTCCAGTTTGAGCGACCCTGTTGAGTTCGACCCCGAGCCGATCACAAGGAGCCGACATGTCGAGTTTCTGCCAAGAGCGCCCAACCCAGGTGCGCACCACGAAGTCCGGCGCGCTTTGGCGTCGAGCCTGCGGCTCTCTGCTCTCGCTGGGCCTGCTAGCGGCCGGGTTACCACGCATCGCGGTGGCTCAAGACGACACCTGGACGGGTGGGGCAGGCAACTCGTATTGGGACGTCGCGACGAATTGGAGTTCGGGAGTGCCAGACTCTGCCGATACGGTCGTCATCGGTTCCCTCTATGCGCCCAATTACCGCAGTGGAACCGACACGATCGCGGGCCTCAAGGACAGCGGAGGGTTGCAGGTAACGGGCGGAGGTCTCACCGTTTCCGGTAGCTCTTCTATATCGGGGATTCTCACCGTCTCGGGCGGCGGGCTATCGTTCGGTTCCACAGCCACCGTCGCGAGCTACAGCCAATCCGGCGGCCAATTGGGCGGCTCGGGCACGACCACCGTGACCGGAGCGGCGTCGTGGACGACCGGCAACATCGGCACGACGAGCACGGGGATCATGAACTTCGAGGC
>Ga0116231_10006148_pt1 | contig 23154 bp, 23 predicted proteins | sample S1TSphgellanicum_2_FD_89695 | JGI IMG/M metagenome (GOLD analysis project Ga0116231, IMG submission 89695) | Host-associated microbial communities from peat moss isolated from Minnesota, USA - S1T2_Fd - Sphagnum magellanicum MG | ecosystem: Host-associated > Plants > Peat moss > Unclassified...
GGGGGGTGGGGAGAAAATAAAGTTCCCCAAAAAAAAAAACTGAGATCAGGGCTGAGAAAGGGCAAAGAAAAAAAGTCAACCTGGGATGGCACAGGGATAGAAAAGAGAATCCTATCAGTGCACCATCCATCCACGTTGGTGCACTGGTGGGTGCTGCTTCACTCTGGCCAAATTCTCTTACAAAAACCCATTTCACTCACACGGCTTGTTTCGGTGGTACATAGTTCCCATTAGCTTTGCTTGATGCTTTTCCTTGTTGGCACATTGTTCCATTAGCTTTGCTTGATGCTTGAATCCTTTCTGGCACATTGTTCCATTAGCTTCGCTTGATGCTTGAATCCTTCCTGGCACATTGTTCCATTAGCTTTGCTTGATGCTCCTCCTCATTGGGTCATTGGTTTTTTGTTCCATTAGCTTTGTTTGATACTCCTTCTCATTGGCTTATTGTTTTTTTTTGTTCCATTAGCTTTGCATGATGCTAATCTTCGTGATGGTTCATGACCCTTTCTGGGCCTTGTAAAGCACTCCAAGAAAATTCCTAGTGCATCTGGAGGGTACCTTATATCCATAATATTCCTCCTAGAAAAGAGGGGATGTTATTATGCCTACTCCTTAAGAGTAAGAGGGAAACTATGGCTATTCATTATAAGATCCCCCTCTCACTCTTAAGGAGTAGGAGTAAGAACCCTCGCCCCCTCCTCCTATGCCTTGTGATCTACCTACGTTTAGGTTAATGACAATTTCACTTCACACTTTAGAATGGGTAAAGCCCATGGGTGAGTGACATTCAAAAAATGCAGGGCCCCTAAACCCTAAACACTTTTGATGTTTTGGAAGGGAGAGTACGGTTGTGATTGATTCTCCATGTGATGCATTTTGTTTTGGTTTTGACTTTAATTTGGCAACAGTATTTTATTACAACTGCAGCACCCAAAGTACATATATCCAGATTTCTGGCTAGCACATGAATTAGCCAAAAATGACTGCCACTTCATAACTCGGAATCTGTCATGTTCCTTTGGGGATCAAATTATACACTTTAGACAGATGAAGCCCAAGAGGGATACTTTCAGGCTTTTAAGCTACAGAGAGCCTTTAATTCCAGTGTTCATAGAATCATAATGTAACATATCTCTTTGTCTAGGGTATGTTCGATTCATATTAATGGGTTAGGGGGCCGCCAAGGGGACAACCAGAGTTCAAGTTGCATTTTCAGATAATGAATCTCTTTTGATTGGAATATCACCATATATATATATATATATATATTCACCACACATGGAAGCATCATCGGGAACTTGGTGGGAACATGTTGAGAACAGGTTGGGAACTAACCATATGGAACACATTGGGAACATGTTTTTGTTTTTTTGGGTTTTTTGGGGTCTATGTTGGAAATGTGGTAGGAAAGGATTAACTAACAAGGGGTGTGTCACGCTGTGTCCTTGCCATTTGCATTAAAAAGTATCTTAAGGCAAAGAAGAATTATGGAAACTCAAATATTTCAGCATGCAAATTTATAATCTTCAAAAAAATCCTCTAAAAAAACCCAAAATCCTTCAAGATATTATAACTTTATAACTAATCTCAAGTTTCAATACAAGCCAAAATATCATCTTTCAAAAATCCTCATATAAAGTTAGACCTATTACCTAGGGACCAAAATCCCTGAAGCTACTATTCTGTATAATGAATCTGAACACAATATCCTTGAGTTGGTAGGCAAGGCCAATAAATAGAAAGCAGTCTGGCAGCTAACTGCTATGGGATGCATGAAGCTCATTCCTTGTCTGTTTCCCTTCAGAAACCTCTGCTGGTCTTCACAATGTGTGGGGGAGGAAAAGATACAAGTAAGTTAAGCTTCAGTTGGGGTGGGGAGGGACTGCCAGCCAATTGACTGCAGACAGACAAACAGAACCCTTACTTGTCTAATACATGGCATGGCAGGAGGTTTACAACAACAGACTGCAAAGGAAGCATAAAACATGATACAAACCTGGAAGGCAGTAATACAAAGAGGGAGGTGGAAATAAAGGGAGAGGTAGAGGTTTTCTAGGTGAAGCCATCAATCAAAGTTAGAACAGTTGGGGGCTGGCTGAGGAGGTGTTGGACAACATGATTGAAATGCTGAAGCTTTCTTAGTACTCAATGCAGGCTTTTTGTACTCACAGCTTCCACAAGACTGATTAACCCCTATTAAATGTTTAGGCAGACCAATTTGGTCTGCTTTTCAGTGGTTTTTTTTTCTTCTTTTCTTTCTCTGACATTTAAGGGTTAACAAAGTTGAAAGTAGATGGATGTAAGAGAAATTCAAACACCTTATTCATACGAAAACCTTATAGTAGTGTCAGTCCAGCTCTAGCTTGGATTATGTGACCCAGCCAGCACCCACCAGTGCACCATCTATTGGAAAACCCATTACCGATTAGGTAACTGGTGGTAACTGATGCGGGTTACCAGACATAAATCCGATTGTGCGGAGTGCTGAGCTTATGGGTTATGGGACATAGAAGAGGGCACTGAGATATGAAGTTCAGCCAACCAACGACCAGGAATGTGCAAAAATAAATTAAGGAGGTACAAAAATGTCAAAAGGTAGCAGGATACATGCTATAACTGGGGAGCACTTGTTCAATGGCTTGTTGCTTGCCACCTTAGTGAGATGCTCCCTAGAATTGGTTATGGTTGTGGATGAGACACGCCAGGTTATCAATGTTCCACCTTGATAATCTATCCTGTAAACCATCCTACTTTCCTTTACCGAGGTAATAACTTAAGTAAACTACCATGGGTAACTTGTTAGGGATTGTTGTAATTGGTTACTTTGTAGGTAGGTAAGGCATTTGGTGGGTTCTACTTAAATAGATGCATGTGTATGATTAATTCATAAGTAACCGCCATGATTAGCTATGGGACAGGAAAACAAAGCAGAAGTTCTTCCTATCCACACACATCATCCATCCATCCATCCATCCATCCATCTTGCATGGTGCCTTCATGTGTTCTGGTTCACTTGGGCCCCCAGGTGTGCACAATTACAAGCTGGCTACTGGGGCTAAGGAAATGAGGTCCTAAGGAAATGTGGCCTTGGGTGAACCTGTAAGTACCTGAAGTGGTACCAAGGGCAAAAGCCCAAATTCTTTTGGTTACTTCTAAATGTTATAATTATCCCCTCCTGGGTCAAAATTAGAGTCACTGAACCCAAATTTAAACATTTCCTAGGTTACATAGCCACTAAGAGGCCTCACTCCAGAAGGTGAAGGTACCCATGTAGGTGCAGTTCACCCTAGGCTCCCTTAGTGTGGGCTATGGGAGGTCCTAATGTGGTCAAACATGTGGAGAAATTATCAATTGAGTTTCATCTACTTTCTTTACTTACTTTTGGGACACTACCTGATTTCTCTGTTGGCTTCTAGCATGCAAAAAATGTGAAGGATGTTTAAACTTTTTTTATTTTCATATATCCTATTTATAGCCAAATTTGGCTAAACTCTCTTATGGATGATGATCACCACCGAATCAGCTACATCACAAAAATGAAAACAAAAAATGGAAAAAAAAAATTAAAAAATCAGAATCAGCAGTGATGTTTAATTGGGCAAAATAGAATTTGGAAAAATGTGGAGGTTAAGTGTAGATTTGGGTGATGACAAAAAAAGTTTAGGAAATAATATTATGTAGTGAGAAAATCAGAGCCACTAATGGAAGAGCTTGCAAAAATAATAATCTGGTGTAAGTGTCCAAGCAGAGAAAAAATAGAAAAAATAAAATAAAATAAAATAAAAACAGTCAAAAGATGAAATAAACTGCAGATCTCAGTAAGAGTACAGATGGCTGACTTGCAAGGATTATGTCAGGTGATTACTACTACCCATGGGCCTCCAATTCCACCTGCCCACTTGGCTTGTGTTCCTGGCCAAATTCTTGCTTCTCCCCCAGAAATCAAAAGATCTCTGCAGAAAGAACCAAAGGCATGATGATGTACATGATAGCATAGCATGGGCTATATTTGAGCATGTTTCTGACACACAGTGTGTAAAGGAAAAGACTGGTCAAATGAGCATCAAGAGTGGGTATATCATTGCCATTTCCTCTCTGTGTACCATCTGCTGTCTACTGCATCTTACTCTCTGGTAGTAGACATTTTATAGTGTCACTCATTTGGACAACATGTGTCAGTGAGTTTGGGGTGGGGTTGTGGAGCGAGGGAGGGGGGAAGGGAGGGGATTGGACTGGGAGGCTCATCTATTTCCCACCCTTCCAAGTCCATTCCTTATTCTTTAAGCTGACTGTCAGTGTAACTTCATCAATTAGCAAAGAACTAATGAATTCCAGGAAGTCACTTTTAGTGCTTCCAAGCAATGTATTATGTGACCCAGCATGAACCTTTTATCGACTATGTAATTGTCGGGAGTGTGCAGGTTACCATGAATAGTTGAGGTGTGTGAACGTTGAGAAAATTCATGATAACCAGCATGCTTGAGCTGTTACTGGACCTAAACCATGTTATGGGACACAAAAGAGTGTGGTTCAGCCAGCCAGCAATCGGGAACACACAAATTTTTTTTCAAGAGGTATGAAAATGTCAGAAGGTGGCAAGTTATATGATCTAACTAGGGAGCTTTCATCCAACTTATGGGGGTGCTGCCATGTTGTCGACACATTCCTTACAATCAATTATGACTCAGTTATGGATGAAATACATGTAAATTACCAAGGTTCCACCGTGGTAAGCTGTCCTATAAACCCTCCTGCTTCCCCTCACATCACTAAAGTAACTACCTATGTAAGTGGTTAGGTAATTGGTAGGTGCATAGTGAATAGAATAACCTTAAAAACTTAGTTCTTCTAGTCTGAAACTGGCTAATTCATAAAACTTTTTTTTTAAAGTCTGAAACGAGCTAAATTAATGCAAAAATCAAAACAGCAAAACTGATGCGAGAGTCCTTGTCCCCTATAGGGGCAGGGCCTAACAAAGAATACTATGTTGGTAAGTAAGTAGGTAATGGAATTGGTGGCTGGCTTCTATGTAGATAGATGCATGAGTTATGGTTAGTAGTTAATACTTAGTGAATCACCATGGTTAGGAGTTAGTAGCGAGTTAACCACAATGGATAGGTATCAGACACCAATATAAACCCAAAAAAAGTGTTTCACATCCACACACCATCCATCCTGCATGGTAAGTGCTAATGGGTGCTGGTTTACTCTGGCCAAAACAAATCAGCTAAGTGGCCATGCCCCAACTTTGACCCATTCTGGCCTGCTCAAGCCTGTGACCCAATAGAGGACTGCACTCTGGTAGTTAGGCCTACTGCATGAAGTAGTAGGTAGTCTCTGTTTGTGTAGAGCTTAGGAAGCTGCTATTGTGTGGGGCTCTCTGCTCAAGAAACTCTCCATGTGTTTTGGCTCTCAGAGCTCTTCTTCTTCTTCTTGTCCATGGACTAACCCTTCCAGCTTTTCCTCCATTTTGTACAGTCCTAAATTCTGCAAGGTCTGTGTGTCCTCCTCTGCATAGCAACTGTTGTAAGAAGGCACAGTATCTCCCAGAATACAGAAACCATATGATATGCACCTTGTACAACTGAAGATTTATTAAGTATGTTACCTGGGCCACTTCAACACATGTAAATTGTCAATTTAGAATTGATTAATTTTCAGGATTCCATTTCATAACTAATACATTCCTAATTATTCCATCAGATTTTTAAATTTTCCTTCAGAAAAATAAATCATTTCTGATTTTAATTCTTTTGGAAAATTTCAACATTTCTAAAAATAATATAATTAGTTTCGAACTGGCCCAGGTAGTACAGTATGTATAGTTTCTGTGAAGAACAAATGCTTGATTGGCTGAACAGGCTTTTGTCTTTCATACCATGTATTATGTGAAATGCACATACAAGTTAGTTCAAGACTGAAGTACCATTGTAACCAGTGTTGGTCTGCTATATAGGCTTGCACCTTGTTTCAACACTGGTAGCAAGGACCCTACCAGTCTCGTGGTGGAGGCCCTACCTATGTGGTAGGGACCTGAGGTAATACCAGTCTCAATATCAGGTATATGCCAGTGTTGGGCAAGTCTCAGTTTTTTAGAGACCTGTTGGGTCCAGTTTTCAGGAGCTTTAGTGATATCTGACGTGGTTTTTAAAATATATATATATATATATTACAACAGACCTGTGGAGGGTTTCAAATTATTGAAAAAAAAAAAAAAAATCGTCAAATTTCAGTCTGCCGATTCTTAAACAGTTCATACCAGCTGGTTTCAAAGGCGATTCTTAGACAATAGGTATCAAAAGTTCTCTTATTTCAAAAATTGTATTATTTCTCCCAAATTTTTTTTTTTAATGGAAACTAAATCAATTCTGCAAAAAAATTTACATTGTCAAAATTTCATCTCATTGAAAAGAACTTTCAAATTCTTCTAACTCCTCCACCAAATTGGAAGTTAATTTACAATCAATTCTATGATCATTTGATCAATTTTTGCTCACAAATATCAATCCCTTTAAATTTTTTAATTGTAAATGACATCTTCTCAAGTTTGTAAGTATCCTTTTTAAAGAAAAAATCTTTTCAATCTCAATTTGTGACTCAAAAACCCCTAGGATTTAGCGGGCCAAAAAAACAATAATAGGAAACATGGCTTCATGTTTTGCCCTTCATTGAAGAGGGCACTTGATTTCCTTGGAATCAACTTGGTAACATTTGAAAATCAACATTTCCCTTCTAAAAAAACTTATTGTTGGTTCATTTGTGCTAGGAATTTGTTCAAAAATATCCAAATTAGAATATGCATCTGCGGTTTGATATGCACAACCAACTTCAAATTTTTGCTAGTGGATGTAAATAATGATCCCATTTAAAAAGAAGAGGATATAATGATCACTTATCATATTTTTTCAATAACACTCACCCCTTCTTCATGACCAATAAAAGAAAATACTAAACGAAAGCTTTTAAATCTAGGGCCTAGCATTAAACATAGCATGTTATGAGATTTATTTTTCTTTAAACCTTCTTTAAAAGAAAAAATCATTCTAGAACACCACAAATTTCCTTTTTAATATTGGTAGCAAACAAAAATAATTCATAGCAATTCCAAAATCATCATCAATCAAACTAACTTGGGCAAGTGGGTTTGTAATTTTTTTCCTACATTTCAAGCACATGGTAATAGTAGATTACAATGCATTAGATAATAACCAATGGCTACTAGACCAGTTCAAAACATATGCACTCACAACCAAAAAAAAAAATAAACAATTATTTGAGAATGTGTCAAGTAAGAAGAGGGAGCACATTGCCACTAATTCTGATAGTATTTTGCATGTTATAACAAAGGATTATAACATCCTTGAATTGCAATGCCTCTTGGAACATTTTATTAGCAAACCTTGCAACGATTAAATAAATGTTAGATACATATCAAAGCATAATAATTGAATAAAAAGGTATTTACATTATAAATAAATAAATAAATAAATAAATTGTAAAAGATAAAAAAACTCACCTTATCTTCATTGGAGTAATCAATTTTCTAAGGCAAATGTTTGAATTTAAACATGCCTTGTTCCATTCCTATCTACCTTTTTTCAACTTTTTAGGCCAAGTTATATATTTTTGCAGAACTAATTAGGCAAACTTGATAAAAATAAACTCAAGGTCTTTGCACACCTTTTTATTATTTATAGCATACTAACATGCCAAAGGCATAGCCAAACCAAGTGCTTTGAAAACTTTCATCTAAACCTAAAATTTCACATTTAACAATTGATTTCAAAACAATTGTCATTACAATTAAATTTGACCTTTCATCTTTCACATATGCAAATTTTTTTTCGTCAATCCATATTGACCAAATAGTTCTTTTATATTAGTTGGTAGCGAAGGCTTGACTACTAGTTTTTGTTGCTTCAAATAGCCCAATATCATTTGTTTAGCCTTGTAATCATACCCTAAAAAAATAATCACAACAGAATAAATATCATGTGTTTCCTTGGACATCCATAAGTCAAAACTTATTGTTGCAAATATACAATCTCCCAATTTTGGCAAAACATATACATGTTTTGTTTTTTCCACCAATTTAACTAATATTTCATAAAAAAATGTTTTTTAAAAGGGAAGACAACTTGAGGACATATATGTAAAATTAAACACTCAAATCAAACACTTTACACAAATTGTAATGGCAATTATTTTTCACAATTAAAAGACTAAAGTCTTGCAAAAGGTATTTTTGCTATTCATCATCCTTTTTAAAAGGATCTTTGATAGAAAAACTTAGATATGACATTTCTTGAAACAATTTTTTTTTTTTGTTGTTTTTCAATTGGTCCTCTTTTTATAACATTTATTTCTTCCTCAATTTTTTTGACAATTATTGCATGATCATTATCCACATGCTTTTTTAAAGTTGATATACCATATGTTTTATAATATGTTATAAGCATTTTTCTTTCTTTTTGTGTTTGGATTAAGAGCATGCATAGGACTATTGTAACAAAACAAACATCTCATGACTTGAAGATTTCCAAGATCAACTTCTTTGTCATCGTTTACACAATAAAAAATGTAACAAATTGCATTCCTCTTATGACCTTTCCATCTTTTCCTTTGAATATGTAATGTTTGAAACTTTTTTTCCATTTCATTCCTTTCATTAAGAACAATTCTTTTTGCAAATTAGTTTGTTCTGCTCTAATTTGTTCTTTCTAAAAGTTGACATTAAAAATTTCATCTTCCATATTACATTCATTTAGACCTTCATCTTCACTGTCAATTATTATCACATGTTCATTTTGACTTGAGTCCATTGCTTAAAGATATTGGAGGAAAAAATAAGAATAATTTTTATAAAATTTACCAAAATTATGGGTCTTGATTTTAATTATCTAATCTACCCAAAGAACATTATATATATATATATAAACAACTAAAGTAGTTTTAGTTATTTATCTACCCAAAGAACATCAAACAAAAAATACAAGCAATTACAAGTAACAAATGCAATTACAAGTGTTTATAGGATTATTGAAGGATTATTAACGTAAAAGATGTGAAAAAAAGATGTTCTAAGGTGAAAATTTACAAATGCGTTCCTTCTCTTGCACATGACAAAATATATACATAATACAACATATCTAATTTTTTTATAAAAACCTGAAGAATTTGAAAACAAATATTTGATGTAAAATCAAGACAACAAAAAATGAAAAAAATAACAAGAAAATGAGGAAGATGACATTTCCAAAAAAAAAACTCTAGAATTTTTTATTAAAAAAACCTTCTAAAGTGCAATTGAAAAAGAAGCTTGAAATTTCAAACCTACACACCTATAAAGAAAAATGTAAGGGGGAAATAGTGGTTTAAAAATCCAAAAAACATTAAAAAAACATAATAAGGAGGCACCAATGAACAACAACAAAGCATAACAAGGAGGCGTTCATGAACATTAGGGGTTGGAAAGGTACCTAAGGCAAGAAGGCATCAACAAGTGCCAACAAAGCACAATAAGGAAGTAATAACGAGCACCAACATAACACAATAAAAAAGTAACAATGAACATCAATAAAGCACAATCAATAGGTGCAAACAAACACCAACAAAACATAGCCAAGAGGTGTTAACGAACACCAGTAAAACACAACCAAAAAGTGTCGATGAACACCAACATAGTAAAACGAAGATGCACCAACAAGCACCAATAGACCATAACAACTTAAGTTGTCGATAAAAAGCAACATAATAAAGTGAAAATGCACCAAAAAACATCAACAGATCACAACAAGGACATGTCGAAAAGCACCAACAAAAAAACAAAGAAATAATGCAAGCTACGAACACCAATGGAGCACAACAAGGAGACAATGCAAGTTTTGAACAAAGAAAGAACATAAGATTACAATGATTGATCAAAGCAAAAACCAAAAACAAACATTCAAACATTAAGCATGTACCTTGAAATTGTTAAACACCCTCTTTATTTATAAGGATAGTGAGAGAGGAAAAGAAATAAACCCAAGGGCAACTTTACCTTTGCAACACCATTAGAAACCTAATTTTTTTTCAAATTTTACCTACCACTACCAACTACCATAGTACATGACATTAATTGACTATTGACACTATGACCTTACTAACTTTAAATACCTTGATAGGGTTTCAAATTTTTTATTAAAAAAATGGAAGGGTTTCAAATGGGTAGTTTTCATCTTAATGAAAACTTCTAAAAGGTAAAATCACAATCAAAGGAGCCACCCAAGTGAGTGGACACTCCTTAAAACTGCACTTTTGTATGTTTAAAAGATCAAAAGGGAAGCATAATAGTTTGAATTGTTATAAAAAAAATTTGGAATATTTTCCATTTGTTACAAAGTTTACATGCTCAAAGTTTGACATGAATCAAAAATGTTTTTTCATGTTCAAAACACTCAAACTTGTAAAGTGGACAATCCTTATTTTTTCAAACATTTTTTTTTCTACCAAATGTGCAGCATTCCTTTTGAAAATTGAAGAGGATTTTATCATTGATGATTAGAAGGGCAAAAGGACTTGAACTAATGAAATTTGTTTTTATAACTCATTTGAGCACATTTGGCTCCAAAGTGTTTTTGACCTTAAAAATTATGGATTTTGTTTTAACAAATAGGAGATGTACTCAAGTGCAAACATAAAACTAAAACATGATGTTCACAACACGAAACATAACATCAAGAACTTGTCAAGGTTCTTGTCCCAAATCTGAAAGTAGTTTTTGTAATCAAACTACTTCACATGTAGCAATTGCTACGCCTCTGTATTTTGCCTCCGTGCTTAATAATGCAACTCTTGGTTGTTTATTACTATTCCAACTAACAACACCACTTCCAAAAGGAAACATGAAACCACTAGTTGATCTTTTATCTGAAACATTGCCAACCCAATCAGCATTTATGTATCCATGTATTTGTAACTGGCTTTTGGTTTCATAAAAAGTTCCACACTGCAAAGTATGTTTTATGTACCTCAGTATGCACCTCATTGCATCCAAATGTGGCTTTCCTGGTGTTTGCATGAATTGATTCACCATTCTAACTGCATAATTCAAATTTGGCCTTGTGATGGTCATGTAAATCAAACTCCCCACTATGCATTTGTACATAGTGGTATCCTTCACAAGGTCTCCTTCATCTGCACTTAACTTCACATTTTGTTTCAATGGAATTGAAATGGGTTTGCAACCCATCATCCCATATTCGGACAATTTGTTCAAGGCATATTGCTTTTATAGTAACCGTATCCCTTTAAGGGACTGGATTACTTCAATGCCGAAGAAGTAACGCAACTCTCCCAAATCCTTCATCTCAAACTTTTGCTTTAAGAGCTTCTTCAAATCAGAGATGTTTACATCACTATCTCCTGTGATAATCAAATCATCAACATAAATGATTATGACTACAATCCCATGATCTATCTTTTTCACATATTGTGAAGAATCTACATTAGATGTTTGAAATCCACTTATGACAAGATACTAACCTATCTTGTCTAACCAAGCTCGAGGTGCTTGCTTCAAGCTGTACAAAGTTTTCTTCAACCTATAAACCAAATTAAGATGTGTTTGGTCCACATAACCTGGTGGTTATTCCATGTACACTTCTTCATGTAAATCTCCATGAAAAAAAACATTCTTTACATCCATTTGATGTAAAGACCATCTTCTTGTTGTTACCATAACAATGATTGCTATTACAGTTGTCATTTTGGCAACTAGACTATAGGTCTCCTCATAGTCTATGCCATAAGTTTGGGCATAACCTTTGGCAACCAATCTTGCTTTGTATCTGTTCATAGATCCATCTGCATTGTGTTTGACTTTGTACACTCATTTGCACCCAATTGCTTTCTTGTCCTTTGGTAAAGCTACCAATTCCCAAGTAACATTAGCATCCAACGTCGCCATCTCTTCATCCATGGCATTATCCCATTTAGGGTTTCCAACTATTTATTCAAAACAAGTGGGTTCAACCTCCTATATAATTTTCACCATGTATGCGTAATGATGAGCTACAAAGCCATCATATGTGAATCTTTGTATAAGGTACTTGAGTCGTGTGGATCTTCATACTCCATTATTGTTGTCAGGTGTTTTCAAAGTTTTTTTGGCCATCTGAACTCCAAGAATAGTAGTTGAAGAGATTCTGGTCTTCACCCACACTCTTCTCTGAATCACTTGACTCATCATTGACATGAGGATTTCTAGATGATGTTTGAAAATTACCATGTACAATGTTTGAAGATCTTAATATTCCTTTCCATGGAGTGCTACTAGACCCATTAATTGAAGACTCTTGTGGTCCACTAATTAATTGTGATTTTTATTCCATCATCATTTCTAGCTTTTCCATCTTCTATTATCTTCAGTGGTGAGTACTAGCTAACCATTTCATCAAACACAACATTTTTACTCACTTGTAACTTTCGAGTGGAAGGATTAAAGCATCCACATCCTTTTTGTTTTGAGGAATATCCAATAAAGATACATTTTAAGACTTTTGGGTCTAGTTTTGATCTCTTCTCGTAGGAACATGCACGTATGCAATGCAACCAAACACTCTAAGGTGTGAGACATCGGGTTTCTTACCTGTGAATTTTTCTTCAGGTGTCATCCCATGAACTACCATTGTGGGTGTTCGATTCATGATATAAACTATAATTGCTACTACTTCAGCCCAAAAGTAATTTGGCAAATTCTTCTCATTCAACATGGCACATGTTATTTCTATAATGTGCTTGTTTTTCCTTTTAACAACTCCATTCTACTGTGGGGAATAACTACATGAATATTTCCTTTGAATTCCATGCTCCTTCAAATACTCGTTAAATTCATTTGAAAATTATTCTCCCCCTCTATTGGACTTTAGGCACTTAATGCTCACACCCTTCTCCTTCTCCACCATTGTTTTGAAATTCAAAAAATGTTGAAACACTTCACATTTGTGTTTCATGAAGTAGACCCACACCTTCCTTGTGTGGTCATCAATGAAACTCACATAATACTTGCATCCTCCAATGGATTTTATCTTTGTGGTCCACACATATGAGTGGATCATTTCCAAAGGTTGGAGTTTACATGAGTTGTTTGAGCTGGGAATGGATGTTTAGCTTGCTTCCCCAATTGGCATGCTCTTCTGTTCCAAATTTGGGAAGACCTCCAACAAGATTTTGTTTCTCCATCAACTTAAGACGTTGAAAATTAACATGGCCAATCTGCTTGTGCCAAATTCCAATGTCTCTAGCTCCTTTTCCATGTGTGAATAACATGGAATTCACCTTAGGCATGTTCACATCCAAGGTGAACATTCGTCCATTCCTTTCCCCTTTTGCAATCAATTTGCCTTGGTTCTTGATGTCGTGCACAAAACATCCATTTGGGTTGAATGTCACCTATAAACCTTGTTCCACCATCTAGCTTACGGAGACCAATTTTTTTGTTATGATTGGAACATGAAATACATCTTTCAAGTACTTTGTTTGCCCATTTTGCATGGACAATGGCACCTTGCCAATTTGTGTGATGGGATGTGTAATGTCATCGCTAGTTTCCACAAACCATGATGTCTTCAAATCCTTTGTGTCTTTAAACCATTTTCCATGACTAGTCATGTGGTTTGAAGCTCTAGAATCCACATACCAGACATTGTTATCTGATACACTTCCTATCATTGAATTTGCCATGTGCTGCATCACAAATAGTTGCTCATCACCTTGATTATTAATTGATGCATAATTCCTTTGTTGCAACTTTCCATTTTGTGCATCATGCTCCCTTTGATAACAGTTCTTTGCCATGTGCCCGGGTTTCCCACTTTAGTAGTAATTTGAGTCGTTATTTGGTTATTGACCTCGATGACTTCCACCACGACCTCCATGACTTCCTCTTCCTCTAAAGTTTCCTCGTCCACCTCCATGAAGTTGGCCTTCATGTTGATGATGTCCACCATGCGAGCTTCCGTGTCGACTTTGAAATGAGGTTTTACCACCTCTACCTCTACCTCTATTAGTATTTGAGTAAAAAACATTTTCTTGTGATCCTCCATTGGATGAAGTACCAACAATTTTCATCTCTTCACTTATAAATAGGGTTATTAAGTCTTGGAAATTGGGAAATGTTTCTCGAACTACAATTGAAGTACAAAACTAGCGCTAGTCTTTTCCAAGTCCATTCAAGGTCACGGCCACTAGATCTTCATCATTTATAAGGGCTTCTATAGATGCAAGAGCATCTACAAGGTTTTTCACCTTTGTAAAATAGTCACTGATGTTCATTTTATTTTTCTATAGATTATGCAATTTTTGTTTGAATTGCATTTTGCGAACTTGTGTATTGGTGCTATACATTTTCACCAATGTATCCCAAACTTGCCTGGGTGATTTTTCATCTTGAATATGCACAATCATGGAATGGGACACATTCATAGAAAACCAATACAAGACTTTCTTTGCTTTTGCATACTAAGTTTTATTGGCTTGAATTTGTTGTTGTGTGGGGTTTTCTGGGAGAAAAGGTTCTTTCTCATCACCAGTTATGAATTCCTAATAACCCTTCCTCATCAAAAAATTCATAATCCTAAATTTCCACATTTGGAAATTGTTTTTGTCTAATGTTTCAATTGCAATTTGAGAAAGATCGTTCGCCATTTCTCAAGGCAACATTCAATGTCTTCTTGGGGTTTCACAAACGATTTTAATTCCTTCCTTAAGTTTTTAGGATTAGGATTAGGGTTTTTAGGATTAGAATTAAGGTTTTCCTTCCTTAGGTTTCTAGGATTTGGGTTAGGGTTAGGGTTGAACAAGATGAACCTTGCATATGTATGTATGTCTTGGGTATTATACAATATTCTATACTATACATAGGTTTTACATATATGTACGTATCTTGTATAATATCTTGTGTGATATTAAATACATGATTACATACTAAACTTTTTTATGAAGGTCTTGATAATGTGTTTGCACTTCCCAATCTTCAAACTCCTTCTTTCAAATTCTCCCAAGTTGTATTTGCTCCACTTCAAAAATTTGTTTTGATGTCTTCTCAATGTAAACTTCTATCACAACAACTTTGCAAAGCTACACCACTCACAAATGACCTTGGATCGATCTGAAATTCTGGTGAAACATAAAAACCTGTGTCTACTACTATCTCTCAAAATTTCAATTCATTTAACTTCATAAAATGAGAGATCTTGCTACTTCCTTGAAATCACCTCAAACTAGGACCTAAATACAAAATGACTTATAACTTGCTCTTAGAAACTCCAAACTCTTTAAAAATTTGAAAGACACATTAAATATATTTCTTTTATATCTATTCAAAATTTCAGCTCTATTAATGATGACCACAAAGAGCTATCACTTTCAAAAGAAACTGACTTCAAAACTAAGACTGAAACTTTAGATACTTGGATCTCTCTCAATACATATCCAAATGACACGAAATTTCTCTCGCATATATGTTACTTTATGATCTATAAGATCCCAAATCTGCAAATCAAAAAATGTTAAAAAAAAAGATATATGACCAAAAAACCAGATCTAGCACAGAGTTTTCAGAAGCTCATAACTCTCACAAAACATATCCTTTTTGTTTGAAAATTTGAGAATAGAAATGTCTTATAATCTTCTATAATCTCTCCAAGTTTCACTTTAAGATCTTCTCACAGTATATCTAAATTTAGATTTAAAAATCTGACTTTCACAACCCTTGATATGTTGATCTCCTTTCACCTCTTTTCTTTTATTTTCTTTCTCTTCACATTCTTTCCTTTCCCCGTTTCTCTTTTGCACTTGATAAACTCCTATGATAATACTAGAGACTCTCAAACTCTAGTTCTAAAAATTTTCTAGCTTTAGATCTCTTTCAACTTTCTCATTCAACAACCTAAGCTATGATACCATGTTAACAAATAGGAGATCTACTCAAGTGCAAACATAAATCTTTATTGAAAGGAAACTAAAACATGATGCTCACAACACAAAACATAACATCAAAAACTCCTCAAGGTTATTGTCACATGAAATACACAAACTTGTGCAATGAAGAAAAGAGAACCAAACCATCAACACCAAGGTATTTAACTAAAAGACTAAACCACAAATAAACAAACTAATATAAGTAACGAAAGTAATTCAACCTTGTGAAAGTAACTTAGTTACTTTCCTACTCCAGTTACTAATGAAACCTAACTAGTTGAACTTGAATTTTCAACATTTTGAAAATGTGGCTTTAATGAAAGTTGTTCATATATATATGATAGAAGGCATGAATGCATAATATACATGATATAAAAATCAACTTGAAATCAAAATCTATTTATATCTAAGATGTAATTTTAAATGGGGTATCCAAAAATACAAAATTTTAAGTTATTAATTAATGTAAAAATACCATGTGTCATGTGCAATCCTTGAAAAAGGACTTTTGCTTTTGTGCCCTTGGCTCCTTTGACCATGATTTCACCCTAAACGAGTTTCAAAAATGGCATCACCCTTAATGATACCTTGAGATATTCAAGGTGAGATTTGGGTTGAAACCCTAGGTGGTTCTCATTTCTTTTTTGATACCCACCCAACATTGGTATATGCTTGAGCTTCATATGAGCCAATAATTAATCTTAAATCCAATACCAGGACTAGATGGTTTGAAACGATGTTTTTTCATCAATTTTGTGGTGTAACCAAAGTGGAAATTTTAGCCAAATTTGGCCACAAGCTAAATATGAAAATAAACTTTTTGAACCTTTTTTGGGGGGGGCTACCTACTTGAACCATGTATAGAAATCTAACATTTTTCTTAAATTTTGGTCTAATTTTGGCTATTGCAAATCTGATTTTTTAATTTATTTTAGCAATATTAATTTTTATTATAACTTTTTGGCTACAAAGTTGCCAAGATATTATCCAATTAATATTTGGTTCCTTTTTAGATTATCTTTTTGGGTAGTTTGAATTTGAATTTGTTCATAACAAGTAAAATCAAGTGTTCATTAGTTATTTTAATATTGTTACCTTCTAGTATGTCAAGATTACAATCTCCCATATAGTCATTGTTGGACATTGTTTTGGTGATGTTTGAAAATGAAATTTGGTGCTCAAAGAATCTAAAAATTCCACAAGAATGAATTGATAAAACATGTATATGTTGGTTTTGAATTTGAATGGATTGAAATTGTAATGTATTTTGAGCTATTACATATTGATGTGGTGTTTGAATCTAATGCATACACACGTCATTCATCATTAGTGTATAATTAATTAAAGTCTTAACATTTACATTCATGATTACACATCATAAGTTGAAAGTGCAAATTACTTTCAAGAAAATCACCAAGCCAACAAATCACCAATAACATTGGGGAAAATACTTACCCAAAGTGGTAAATGTACATTAGATGGATTAGGATGTGACGTCAATGTCCACATACATCATTTGAATTAATTTTTGGATTAAAATGTAATTACTCATAAAGTTTATTATACCAATTTTTCAAATGTGGGAACAATAATGTAGTATTGAACATGTGATCCAAGTAAAGATGAAATAGATATTGAACCAATTTTGGATTAAAATGTTATTTTTGGACTTAATTTAACTTGTTTAGTGACCCAAAACCATTGAATTTTCATAGGAATGACACAAAATTTCTTTTTATTTCTATTTTTTCTTAACTTAATATTCTCAGATTCAATGCTAATGAATAAAATTTGACCAAAATTAACCTCTTACAATACATTTTCATCAAAACACCTAGAATTTAGGTTTTAAGAAAAAAGGTACTTAAGTCATCAAATTATAAAACTTGGAGCATCTAATGGCCACTAGATGTTAATTTATTATATATATTATTATATAATATTATTTTTTCAAGGGTGAAAGCAGGAAAAAAAAAAGCCAAACAATGTGTGGACATCCTTAAAAACTATTTTTTGAATTTTTGAAAAATCGCCATGGGAACACTATATATCAAAAAAAAAATCATTTTTAAAATAATTTTTTACACTTTCAAAGTTGCAACTACAAAATTTTCATGAAAATTCACCATGTTTCAAAAGTCCTTTTATATGTTTAAAGCACTCAAAAAAAAAAAGTGGACAAGTGGTTTTTTTGTATCAAATGTTTTTTTCCCTCATCAAATGTTTGCCAAATTGTTTCAATTTTTTTGTGAACTTTAATATACTCCACAAGAATATATCCATGTGTTCAAAACATTCAAAAAATAAAAATACATATGCCCTTTTAGATTTTAATACTCAAATGTCCTTGAACACTATTATAATTTTGAATTTGTAATCGTGGTTTAAAGTAAAGTTATAGATTTGATTATAATGTAAGTCTTGATGCAAAAACAATTGAGTTTTTATCATTTATATTTCATATTTGGCCTCAAATTTGATATTTAGTTTTAAAAATTGTGTGAAAAATGAAATCTACACTAATAAAAAACTACCAAGTGGAAAATGTAGTCCTTGGAAAAGATTTTAACCTTGGTGCAATTGGCTCATTTTTTTTTTTTTTTCACCCTTAAATATGTTGAAATGTTTAACTTAATTTTAAATAAAGAAAAAATGGTACTTAATTCATCAAATTATAACATTTGGAATATCTATTGGCCACTATATGTTAATATTATAATAATATTTCTATGAAGAGATTGAAACATCTAACTAGATTACTATTATTTTATTAACTTTCATTTATAATAATATTGTAACTTAATATGTAATGATTATTAATTAAACTAGGATTGGGTGGCCATTAAATGCTACTATTACATAAATGTACGCAAAACAGTCTAAAATCGTCTATTAGCTTAATAGTAACATAAATTTCAACAATATATTCCACATTGAGCTCACATAACAAATTTCTTGAAAAACCAATTATTATTTTAATCATCATGATGATAGAAACATTTAATTTGGTTACATATAATTAATTCACTTCATTCGCCACATCAATGTTTGTTCTACCCAAATTAGCATGTACATCATTAATTGTTATGATGTTATTCATGGTTGTATTTTTCTTAGCAGGAAAAAAAAACGCAATAGAATCAATGGCCACCCATTGCATTGGGTCCATTAAATTGCATTTCCATTTCCTTCCTAACTATCTTAATACAACTTTGCATTGTTGCCTGCTCCTTTTTTGAAGGGCACCCACCATTGGACATGCACCATTTGATAATGCTCATGATTTGCATCCTTGACCACATCACTATGCGTTCTTCCCATCCATACTAAATACACTTTAGGTTTAGATGGACATGCAAGAAGATAATCCCTTTCATGTAAATCTTTAAAATGATTGTAAGTTGTTGTACTCAATGACAACTTCATGTTTTTGGGCCCATAATACAAAGGGATAACTAGATCTTCCATATCATCAAAGGTAGGAACAAATGGAATAAAAAATCTTACATGATCAACTTTCCAATTACTAGTCAACCAAAAGCCCTCTAATAATGTAAGACTTTGTTGAGGAATTGGTTTTAATAAGCACTTTAAAATACCCTCCCAATATTCAACATATGGCTTCATGACTCTTGCATACATATCATCTTTCAAAATATTGAGCTTCCAAAACTTTAAATACTTTGATATTCCACTATTAATGAATTTCTCTTTCTTTATTGACTTTGGGGCATCATTCCCCCAAATAGGACAAAAAGGAACATGTTTTAAAATTCCACTAATTAAGAAGCTTGGGGTGACCTTGATCATTAAACTTCCATAATCGAATTATAGGCCCATCTCTAGGGCTTCATATTGAATCTATTGGAAACATCTTATACTACATTACTAGCCACCTAGAAGAATCCACAAAAAATCGAAAGAGATGCATATTTGTGTGTCCAACCAATGCCTTAGGTTCATTTTCAAATATCCTTGAACCCAAGATTTGAAATCTAGGATTTCTTGAATTAGTTGGGGAATGAATGGTTGTTCTTGTGATTAAACCATAAATGTTTTCATAAAATTTGCTAATACATAATTATTTTTCTCTCTCAATTTCTTTGACAAATAGCCAAAATTTCCAAAAATATCCTCATACTTATGACCAACAATAAGAAATCCCAATTGGATCTCTTCAAAGACCTCCTTCACTATTAATAATGACACAAAAACAAGCAAGTGTCAATTCTTATTGTCCTTCACACAATTATCCATTTGAAGTAATAATTTCTTAAGCAATGGTTTTGCACTAACAACTTGTTTAGGCACTTTCAATGCCTTCAAACACTATGAACCCCCTTGCATTAACTACTCAAAGAATTCATTTTGTAGCTCATGATCGAACAACCTTTGCAATTCACAAATAGGTTCCTTCTCTAAAGTTTGTAGTAGACACAAATGAAACCCAATTGTAAAATTAGGGTCATTGGGCCACAATTCATTTGAGTATTGAGCAATGCTTCGTCACCATGCCCATGAACAATCATTTTAGTCAATGTTATTAGCAATTGACTGAGCCCAACAACCATTTTGTTTTTCACTTGCAACCTTGGTAAAGTAGTTTTTGAATGATCCATCTTATCATGAATGATACACAAAAACTCCTCCTTTGATTGAATGGACTCCGCTTTACAACTATGGTAAAGATGTCTACATGACTCTTGATGCTTGTTATGTTTTTTCAATTTCAATTCATGGTCTTTGGCACTAGCATTGTTTTTTCCAACTTTGGATATCGAGTCTTTCAAAGATTTGCATACAATGCATTTTGCAAAGGTTGAACCTCTTTTTCGCAAATCAACATTGAGATGGTATTTTCTCTTCAACTGGTTCATAGCAAATTGAAATACCTCATCAATATTTAACTCCTTGTTAATATGGAATATCACACAAAAAAAACAAAAGAGTTTAGATGAAAAAATCTACAAAACTCTCTTTGCATTAACAAGAAACAAGTAAAAGAATACAATAAATAATTTTACAAACATAACAAGTATGCAAAATTTGACCCCACCTCATTGCTCCTTTCTTGAATACTTTTCCAAGTGTCAAGAATTAGAAGGCAAACATCTTATTTACCATTCCCAATTCCTTTCATTTGGTGTGGCATTACATCAGTGCATTAATTGATCAACAACTAAACATTGCTTTCAGCCTGCCTAGTTGTTACTTGCTTCTTCATTCTAGCTATTAAATGTAGAAAATTGTCTTAACTTTATGGGTGTTAAGAGATGGTAGTAGTTATCTTTAGATGGTAAAACTATTATAAGAAAATTGTAAAGTGAAGGTGTTTTTTAATGGTAATATTGTTAATACAATGAACTACCTTCATGTGACATAATAATTAGAAGTTAATTTTTGGAGGAATTTTAATAAAAGTAATATTAGTTACTAGAAATAAAATCTTAGTCTAATTCACTTAAAAAGGCATCCTAATAACTATTTAGTTACTAGTGTTAAATATCTTACTTACTATCTTTTATTTACTAGGGGTGAAGCCATCTAGGTTAATTAGTCTAAATGGATAAAGGATGGATGGATTTCCCTTAACTAGGATGTTTGGAAGGGATCAGGATAAGGAGATCTAGAAGAATAAGAAAATCTAGAAAGATAAGGAATCTAAAAGGATAAGCAAATCTAGAAAGATAAGGAGATCTAGAAGGATAAGCAAATCTAGAAAGATAAGGATTCAAACCTTGTGTGGTGAATATCCTTCTTGGGTTCCTTATTTATACTTTGAGGAAGAGGATTATGGGGCATTCCTATGTATGATTTTAGATTGAATATGGTTAGGAGAATTCTCTTAGGGAAGAAGTGTGTATGTGAGGAGAAGAAAAGAACATGGAAGAATATTATACTTGGTGTTATGTAATGGATAATGGTTGAAGGTTGTCAAGTGCATTGTTTTTTCTTATTTGTATTGACCTCTAGGAAGGTAGGGAAAATAGTTCCTTTTTAATTGATGTAAACTATTAGTGTTTTAGTTTGGTTTTTTTTTTTATAATGAAAATATTCTTTGTACTTGCTACTAAAGTATGAAGGTAAACCTATTGCAAGAGGGTAGTTGCCACTGGAAGGTAATAGTAAAAAGGTATTAATTGTATTTGAAGTTTGTTAAAGGTAGAGAACTATTGCAAATAGTGGGCATCAGCTACAAAGGGTTTGCAGGTGTTGTAAACAATACGCAATAGTTATAGAAGGTTCATAGAAAATAGGCAATAACTACATGAAGTTTATAGGCCTACTATAGGATGGTACATGTTGTAGGATGGTAGGTAGACATAAAGTATGCCTTACCTTCATATATTTTCATGTTATTTCTCATCCTTTTTTTTATTGGGCAACTTTTTTCCTTAATGGTAACTAGGTTGTCAAATTCCACGGTTTAACACTAGTGTTTCCATGCGGCCTTTGCCTTGTCCCACATTTGCCATGTTATTTAAAAGATAAATAAGAAGACTATGAAGTCCCAAAAATTTTATAGCATGTTGCTTCACAAATTTCAACATCTTGCACTATAACAAACCTTCGTTTCTTTACTCCAACTCTTTAATGTAATCTTCTAGGAATGTCCAAAATATGCATTCTACTATCTGTGAATGACAAGTTCCTGAACTTTTGTCACATAATTGATGTTTTTTCATAAACGAAATGCTAACAACAATTGAGAAAGCAATAACTGTTTGAATTCATAGCACAAATTAATTCATTATTTAGAAGACAATCAATCCTAGAAATGGAAGTTTCATGTCCTGATTCCTTCGGTTTTCTCTTCAAAAAAATGTAATATTTTTTCTTCACACCTACAACTCCTTCATCCTCTTCCAACACATGATATTCATCATATGGAACAAGCAATGACGATAAACAATAACCATCAAGGTGGTTGCAAGGTAGGGTGGCTCACTTTTTGCGTCATAATCCAGTTTTTTGCAAAATGGCATGCATTTTCATGCTATTAACATGGCATAAAAACAACAATTTTCCAAATTTGTGGCTAGATTTAGATTTTCAACTTGAGGAAGAAGACATTTATTGAAAAAAATTGCAACATATATACACCAAATATATAGTAATGGACTTTTGAAGTTGAAATACATGGATTGGTTTACTATTTGTGCCTCTATATACATGCATTTTTGTGTATGA
>Ga0116231_10006149_pt1 | contig 23151 bp, 20 predicted proteins | sample S1TSphgellanicum_2_FD_89695 | JGI IMG/M metagenome (GOLD analysis project Ga0116231, IMG submission 89695) | Host-associated microbial communities from peat moss isolated from Minnesota, USA - S1T2_Fd - Sphagnum magellanicum MG | ecosystem: Host-associated > Plants > Peat moss > Unclassified...
ATCCCTAGTCCACAAAGACCATTCCATTTGCACAGCAGTTATTGGGTGCACCGCATGTGCACGTCTGATCTCAGATGCAGAAGCTTCAGACAAACCCAAGTGCTTCACCTTCCCCTCCTCCACCAACTCCTTCATAGCCCCCACCTACACGATTGGACCAATCAACCAATTTCTTTTATCCATAAAACCATGAGGAAGTTGTAAGCAGTTGGTAGAAAACCCAAGAATCAAAGCACAGCCTGCAGGGACAGGGTGTTGAAAACTTACAGTGATTTCAATGGGCACTTTGCTATCAATCCGGGCAAGTGTATAAAGGTCAATGTAATCCACATCCAACCGTTTCAAACTTCCCTCACAAGTTGTTCTCACCCACTCTGGGTCACCTCGTATCGTGACCGTCCTATCTTTTCCGAAAATGGCTCCAAATTTAGTGGCAATTTGCACCTTTTCCCGGATGCCTTTGATGGCCTATTCACACATCAATTTTCCCCCTCACTTCAATTTTCCTTGATAACATAATTGAGCTGAGATGTGACATTAAGCTGAAAGACTCTGTCAATTCAAGTGCTTGACCCACAGCAAAATGCTTTAACAATAATTCAGTGTTTTATGGCTTGATTGAAAATGAAAAGTTATGAGTGAGAGCCAAGCTCTCTTTGGAGCATTGGTATTCTACGTCTTCCTTTATGTAAACTAATTTTTTTTACAGGTTTTGTCATAGTTATTCTCGCGTACATGATTTAGAAATCAGAAAAAAATATAGAATATAGAATTTATGTTATTATTTTTACTTATTAGATTCATTTGGGTTCCCGACACTGATAACTCAGTAAATAGCGAATTGAGTAACATAAATAAAGGAAAAAACTCCGCCAAATTTCTACATTTTTTTTTTCATATTTCATTCGAAAAAATTATTGAAATAATTTAAATTTTGGGATGGGGTAAAAACTAATAAAAAAAAGAGTGGAATAACCTTTTTGTAATAAATGAAAGTAATCACTAAAACCATTAAAAAAATAGAAGAGCGAGGCTCAGGGTAGCTTTGCTGGACAGACGGGTGGCCAGGTGCAAGTAGAAGCTGCCTTAATAACCCTCATATACAATAAACGTCAAAATAAAACTTTCTTTGATGAAAAGGGGCAACCAACATCAAATCATGACAAGCCAAGAAGATAATTGGGTTGTTGTGTGGCTTGGTATCGCAGTATGACTATATGAATATTAAATTATTATTTATGTTGTGAAAACCTTAGTAAGGTGGAGTCAATTGTCAACTACCATCTAAAGTAGTCAGCTATATAATATGCTAGCCAAGAAGCACAAATTCAGCTTAAAAAACACAACTTCCTCATCAACAGAAAGACATCAAACCATGGTGATGTCAGCTGAGATCCAAGTTCCAGCTCACTATAGTTTTTACTCAAGGAGGTCATGCAAAATGGGTGGGGTTGGAGCTATACCTTGCCAATGAGAATCTCGTTGGTATGAGGACCATAAAACTCAGCAGTGTCAAGAAATGTGACACCACAGTCCACAGCATACCTAATGAGCTCAATTATCTCTGCATCTGGCTTTAGAGGTCCATGGAATGCAACAGTCATACCCATGCACCCTAACCCTAGAGCTGATACTTCCAACCCTTCACGGCCAAGCTTCACCCTGGGGACAGTGGGAAGAATCCCACATTCAGCAGCTGCCATAATTCACACACAAGAAACCCAAGCCCGAATTGCTGCTCTCCTCAACAACAGCAACAGCCACCACAAAATGTCCGTGTCACAAAACAAAGCTCAATTCCAAATCTGAAAATCAAGTTTGGCACCAAGTTGATGCACACTGCAAAATGTAGCAATTGGTATACAAAAGTAAGAAAACAAACATATATATATATATACAAACAAAAATGCAAAGCTGCAACATCAGGCAGGATATTCCACCCTGAACCAATTTAAGATGCCAATTTAAGACTGCTGTCAGCAAACTGTGGTCATCATTCAGCAAGTACCTAGAGAGTGAACCAGGAAAGGAAAGTTCAAAGGAAAGCACCAATTCTCAAGATTTTTCTTCCAAGAAAAGCAAGATCAGAGTGAACCAGGAAAGGAAAGTTCAAAGGAAAGCACTACTACATCTTCCTACAGACATTATATCAAGCTAGATTTTATTTTATTTTCTTGGAAAGGGAACTTGTTCTGCACCCAAGTTCAAAGTCAAAATCCATTAATGCACTGCAAAACATTAAATGCACATGTCCCCACTTTTTTTTTCTTTCTTTCATTTAGAGATTATATATCTAAAGGACCTCTAGCTAGAGGAGGGGTTGGAGAACCAAATAGAGGAGGTTGTAGCTTTGAGAAATCTCTTTAATGTATGTGTGAATTTGGAATGGAAAATTTGAGTAGTTATGTGATAAACATTGCATCATATTTCTTTTCTTCTTTTCATGGAGTATAGTAAAAAATAACTTTGTTTGTTTTGTAGAAACAGGGTTGTAGGAGAGTAAACTACCAATTGCTTGACTAAAACTAAGGTTGTAGCAAGATAAATGACCTTACATAGCCATGGAAACATTGTTGTAACTTTGCAAGGCAACGTGTGATGGTCAATAGGTGGTATGGTAGATAGAACAACAGTAACAACAACACTTGCAACAATGATGTTTCCTTCTTTATGCAAATTTTGAGTTGTTTTTCAAATAGTATTTTCTTTTGGAATCTTCAGAAATGTAACCTATCGCCTTGTTTTTTTAATAGTTTTGTTGTTAGGATTCTTGGTCCCAAGTTGTCAAACTTAATTGTTTACTTTTTTATTTTTGAATTCTTTGTGGCAAGTTAGTTATTCCACCAAAAGTTGGAACTCATATAGAGTCTTAAGAGATAGTTATGAGATTTGCAAACCATACCATGATTTTTTTTTTAATTCTTTGGTTTAGGATTGTGAGATTTCATGTGTATGTTAGTAATTGTGATTTTTATTTTTTCTGTATGTTTGTTGTTGTTTCTAGATTTTTGGAAGAAAAATGAAAAATAATAAAAAAAATTTCCATATTGTGGGAAAAGTGTTGATGAAGCAAGATTTGATTTTGGGTTGAGAAGTAGAAAAAAAACAATTGGAGGCAGAACTGTATTACAAAATTGTAGGTGATGGTGGTGTTATAATTAAAAATTTGTAATGTTGTTGGAGCCTACAACAACTTGGAAATTATGGTGGTGCTATAGTAACAAACAATCAAATTAACACTTGTGGGGAGATATTATACCAAGAGGGAACACCCAAAACTATGAATATTCCAATCTATTGATAGTGATAAATATTTCTTAAGTAAGGGAAGGGTGAAAAATAGAAATTGGGGTGGGAATTTAATGTGAAAGGACTCTAACTTTTGGATGTGAAGGCGGGGGAAGATAGATCTGTCCATGGAAAAGGCAAAAAAACCCCCAAAACCCTTAACCAAACTTTAGGGTTTCACAACTAAGCCTATTATGTCACTTGTTGGATTATAGCTATCAAGGAAAAGGTAAATCGCTGCTAAGTAGCAAGATGAACAAAGAAAAACAATTTGTGATTAATGTTTCATCTTGTTATAAAATCACCATGAATTGGATTTGAACAAGGAACTACATAATACGAATGGAATTACTCCATGAATTAGAGGAAATTAACAATAAAGAGTCATCCATGAAAAAAAATTCAGAATAAGTTTAACCACCAATGGTGGGTGAGAAAAATTTGTCTTGTTCTTGAAGAACAAAAGGAACAACCCTTGGTGAGCCAAGTGGTAAATACCACCTACTTGTACCATTCTCAAGAAGTGAGTATGGATTAGATGCAACAAGCTTGAATGTGGAAGAGGACACCACCTCGACCCATAAACAATCCCAAAATCAGAACAAGCATAGGCATATGGAAATGTTTTTTTGTTCTAATGAGGACCTACTAATCAATTTGAGGTACATGCTGCTAGGCATTACCAGTGATGATCAACTATGTTTATTTTTTCATATGGTTTTCAATAATTCATCATTATTTGTGTCAATGTGTAATTTAAATTAATATACATTTCATGGACATGGAAAGACACATGTTAATTTATTTTTTCATATTCATGTTCTTTCATGAGTACGAGGAAAAAAATGAGGTAATTGTAAAATGGAGATAGTTATTAGGAAAGGTGGGAAATAGCTGTTTAAAAAGTTAATAAAAAAAAGAAGTAATTATGAAGAAAGAAATGAAATAGTTAAACTTGAAAATGAAACAATTATTTTTGAAATTGTCTTTGGAATGGTCCATGGACGACCATATGAAGAATTCCAAAAAATCCTCCAAACACCAATTTTGATTACTCGTCACTACAATTTCCAACAAGAATGACCGCTAGAAGTAACAAGCAATAAGAAAAACTCGAAAAACCCAAAATTACAAAATTTGTCAAAGACAAAATCCTAAGGAATTAAGCTTAGACACCATGAAGGGTGGCCAAGAATATTAATAACAACAATACCCCCTACCTATGGGTCTACAGGCATGATGTTGTTAGGGTAGTATGGGTATGGAGAATATTATCTCCTTGGATTCACTGGGATGCTAAGGAACAAGAAGAGTGGTACCACCTCTACATGTTATTGCTAGTGAGCTAGTAGCAACAAAAAGAAGGAGTATCCTTGGAGATAAGCCTAAATGAAGATAAGCCTTTAGAACTATCAAATTTTCAAATTCATTTAATTCTTTTTATTTTTCAATTGATTAAGGCCATGAATATTGACTAGGTTGAAAAAATCAAAAATATCAAATTGCATCAGATTATTTTCCATGAATATTTATGTATATTCATCATAACATCAAATTTGCATTAGTCATTCTATTTGATAGCAATCTAACATTTATTTATTAATGAAAAAATCCAAATGTAATCAGAATTAAATAAAGGTAAGTCTTTAAAATTATCATAATTTTAATTTTATTTATTTATGAAACTTTAGATTGAAGAACTATGATGTTTAAGACGTACATCATTATGTTATTTATGGGTGGGCACAAGAATGAGTGGACCAATGGTTGACAAGAAAATGTCAATGTTTTTGTCCAACAGAAGGATATTTTTGATGGGTTATAGTGAATTACAAAGAATTTCCATTGGTTCTTAGGGTATTATTTTCTATTAATCTAAAGCTCATTTAAAGGTCCATTTTGTTACACATGTGCATAAGAATAATTCAAAAACATGTTTTTTTCTAGTATTTTATTATTTTTGTAAACTATTTTTAAACTTGTTTTAAAGTCCATAGGTGAAATCTTACAAATGTCATGATGCAAAACTTTTCAAACTTAGTTTTTTCTAATATGTTATCTAAACAAAATCAAGTCCCTAACCAACACATCATAAATGATTGGACAATTTCAACGTCCATATAATAAATTGTTGTCAAGATTATAGTCTATTATGTTTGATTTTGTAAGTCCACATCTTTTGTGTTTTTTTATTTTGGAAATTTAATAAATGGAATAGATTCATATTCAAGTTGGTATCCTTAAACTAAGTCCCTATACAACAAAAAATTTAATTTGCCTATCAAATTTGATCATTATAATGATAAGCACTCTACAATTTTTTTCAAAAAGTTCAAATATTGATCCACTCATTCTTACACCCACCCTTATGCCATTTTAAAAACAAGCTAAATTGTTTCTCATGTGAGATGTAAAATTAATGAAAATAAACTACAAATCATGACAATGTTTTCACATTACCTTACACCAAAACATGGCCTCCATGACTAGGACATATGATGGTGTAGTTGAATTGGACTTGTCATAGTGTTAATGCATGATGTCGTTTAGTGGGCAATGGAATTGGAAAGAGGATTAGTAAATGTAAATAGATTAATAATGATGGAGAAAATTATTTTAATGCATTTACAAAATAACCTCATAACCTCTTTTTCTAAAGAAAAAAATAAACAAACAATAGTCAATTTCGATCAAAATTTGAAATTTCAACAACCAAACTAATCCAACCACAAAATCATGGAAAGGAAAAGGAAAATTTGTTAGCAACATGGAAAATATTGTAACCTTATTATATTGCATGCAACATTCTAAAAAATTCTTTGTTAGCAAATGGCATTTGAAGACCATGTTCCAATATGCCATTAGGATGTTTATAGAAATGAAGTTAGAATATTAAGTCAATAGGTTCTTTTGCCTTGGCATTCTAAACAATGTTTGGCATTGTTTTCAAATCTAGATTTCAACTACAAAGAAAAAGTAAGGTTAATGAAGGACAAGAAAGTGAAGATATGACTAGACAACTCACAAACAAAACATCAAGTTATTTGCAATGGCAACAAAGTGAAAGTTCGACAAAGTGACCATTAATGAGCTAAATTCAATCATTAAATAATGTTGACCACAAAAAATATTGTGGTAACTATGGATAGGCTTGTGACTCCCTTTTAATCATCATATGTTGATGTATTTCCTTCTTGCCATTGAGTTTTCAAATAAAGTTAAGTATGTCCAAACTCAATCTTGACATTCTAAAAAGTTTTTATCATGTTATGAAGGATATAGAAAAGCAAATGTAAAAACCTAAGTTCAAGCTAGACGATCGATCAAAGCATGTGGAGGAAGCTAAGATGGTTTGCAATTCAAAACCAAAAGAATAAAATTTTAGAAATTTCATTCACATTTTGAAAAAATATTAACATTTTGTTCCAAATTTTGATAATAGTTTTTTTTTTAATGATTGTGATTATAGGAATTTTGAATATATGATGACATAAATGACTATGAGGCAAAAGATTTTCCTTGGACATGGAAACCATTAACCCTAAGGTAAGGGTGTTTGAAATTAGGGTTTGTGAGAGGAAAAAGTTTGTGCAATGAAATAATTAATATTAGGGATGAACTTTTTGTTCATTCAAGCTCTATATCATCTTCATCATCCTTATTCACATTCTTATTCTCTTTCTCAATACCATATTCTTTTAACTTGTGAAGGGGATTGGACAAGGAATTTAAACTACAATGACATGACAAACATGTTGGAAGAGTTGAATTTTAACTACAATGTGAGTTTTTCAAAGCCTTTTCAAGTTTATATTTGTTTGTTATATTTTTTCATCTTTTAGTTTTCCCTTTTTACTCACTTTCTTCAACTTTTTAAAAAAAGTAGTTTGGTTCTTCCCAAAAACATTAAAGAATTTGTGCTTTGGGAAAGGATGAACTTGGCCTTTCCCAAAACATAAAAGAGTTATCTGTTTTTGTGGAGGAGTTGAAGTACCTTCAACATCAAAAGTAGTTTGGTTGGTTAAGGGATAGTAAATACTATCACTAGTGAATAGATGGGTAGAAATTGCATGGCTAAAGGCAATTATGTCATTTAAGAACAACAAAATACCCTTGGCCATGTTTGGAACTTTCAAGCTCCAAACATAACAAATAAAAAAAGAATGTTACAAGTAAGCATTTACATGAAATGAAAGAAAAATTGGAAAGCATGAAAAACTTGAAAGAAAACAAAATTTACCTCAAGTTGTTGATATTGTGTGTCCCCCACCTCCTAAAAGAATATCAACATAATGAATATATATGTGTGAGAATCTCAAACAAGAACATTAAGGTTTCCATCACACCTTTGTAATACATTCATATAAACCATGCAATGACGCATGATTTCAAGCACGATTTCTCCTTCTTTTCATTCAATTTGTTTTTCATAGTTTTATGTTTGAAGGCCGAATAGAGAAAACTCAGATCAAAGTTAATTGTTCTAGCCTCTAATTTCACATTTAAATATATTTTGTAATCTCAAATTGATGCTACTAACTTTCCAAATAGATGAATTGAAAAACCATTGAAACCTTATTCAACAATATGGTCTTTCTTATAATTTTAAAGTCATAAAAAGAGATTAGGCATTTTTCTTAAACAAGAACTTACATTCCTTCAACAATACTAAATTTAGATTCATTGAAAATGTTTTAATTCTACATAACTAATGAGATACAAAGTTCTTGCCTTTTCAACTTATAGATTCTCCGTTGAAAAGAGTTGTGTCACATATCTTCTATCCATTGTAGTTTTTTCTTGGCCAACATCTTAATATCCCTCCTTTGTTGTTTGGGGTTTGTCCACTAGAAACTTGATATCTATTTTTTTTATTTAAAAATTTTCAAGGTTTGTTCACCTTCTCCCACCTCCTGCGTCTTAAACCACCAATTTATATGAAAATAAGGTTTTTTCTATAATGGAATAAATAGCGCTTCACCTTTAATAATTGTTTGTCTTTGTGACAAGAAAACACATATGAGTTCCTATTCATTTAGAACAATACACATTTATTATCAACCACTATTGGATGGTTTTAAATATACAATCATGTAATTTTAAATTAATCCATTGCAAAAATTATGTTTAAATAAATTTACCATAATTATGGTCTTATTACTAAATAAAAATTGAATGAAAAATAATCAAATTTTTAGGAATTTTTTTAAACATCTTGATTAGTTTCCAAAAATATTTCAATTTATTTACATTATGGCAACCAAATTAAATTTCTCAATTTTCTAAATCAAAATAAATAATCGTAGTTTGAAAAAAGTCCAAGTATTCCACGACCAGACAACAAACTTCATTTAAAAAGAAACTCACACATGCGAAGTATTTATAACTTTTCAATATTGTAGCCTTATTTCAAAAATTTCCTTGCATTTTCTTGTTTAAAAAATAAATCCTTAGTATTTGCTTTCTTCTAGAAGAAAATTGAGACCATTGACCTTTTAAAATTAGTTGCTCTATTACTTTTGGGGATATAAATATCATTATAGTTTTGAAGTGTGTCCATAATAAAACGTAAAAAATCTATTTTTAAAATCCTACTTACCATATATTTTACAAAAGTCCTTCATTGCATAAAATAAATTTTGAACCTACTTACATTTTAAACAAGTAAACAAATACTAACTAAAACATTTTTAAAGTTGAAAAGCAATCCATAATAATGAATAGCTATGTATTTATATTTTCTTATAAAAAATGCAATGTAAACTAAATTTTTCATGGGTTATATTCTTTTTTTATGTCTACTTTCATCTAGCCTTGACAAGGTTAAAAATATGTACAATTTATCATGTTCACACCATGCTAGGACATTATCTTGACGTTAGGCACTATTGCATTTGTTGTTTATGTCATTGCCCATGATTTTCAGGTCAAGGATGAAGTGATTAGTGTCACTTCAAATCAAGATACTACATTCATAAACTTGTGTGACTCTTTCAACATGCTTGGAACATTGCCAATCTCTATACACCCCTTTAACTATTCACTTTTGAATCATAATGTTTCTAATGTTCCATTCCAATCCTTTCCACAAGTTGCCTCGAAACTTTCACACTTATTTTCTTAGTGTCATGGATTGCCTAAAAACAATGTATTTTGCCCCCCATAATACCTTGGAGTTGAAAGAATTGAATTACAATACGTTCCATATTAAGAATATTCCTTTCATTCCACCCATTTTTAATGGTGATGTTTGTTTTTAACTCCCCCATGTTGATAATCCAAATGGCCATCGTGACTAAACATAATGAATGGATAGGAAGTATGACAAGCATTCTTGATGACAAATATCAAAAATGATTTCAACTTTACTTTCCACAAGACAAGGTGTTTAGGTCAATTGCAATGCTAGAACAAGCTCTATAATTACTTCACTATGAATGGGAGTTGTAATGAAACCACTTGGATTGGCAAAAGTGTTCACCAAGGATCATTTTGCTCCTAGTCCTCCCTATTGTAAAATCTGTAATGTGTTATTATTTTATGTTAACACATGTGTAGTTCACATGTATTATGTCATGCATAAGCATGAATATTTGACTTGAGTGGAAATTCACCTAGGTACACATGATCATCCTATGGCAAAAAGCATGTGTAGAGAACTCATGGACCAAATCAAATCTTTGGTCCATGAAAATGACTCTTGCACCCCATTGGCAATTGCATTGGCTACAAGTAAAACTTTTTGTCCTAGCACTTGCTCAATGAGGATGGTGATGGGTCAATGGAACTTTTGAAAGGAAACAAATTATGCCAAGTGATGGACAAGTTCACAACCCTTTGTTCTCCCAATGTCAAGAACTTGGTTGCATCCTTTAAGCATCCTCTAGGCAATAAAGGGTACATCTTTGGCATTTTGGCTCTCAAGGCCAATTGTGGTTATGATTACATTCAAATTAATTATTTGTTAAGACAATAATGTGAAAAATGTTTTTATTCAAGATGTTTATAGATGGAAACAATAGTGGATGTGACTTGGTGAAGCAAATGTAACCTGGTAAGGACCTCCAAATAACTTGGATCATGTTTGATCATGTGAAATGTTTCGAAGGCTAAATGACCTTCGTGTACCATGTGTATGATCCAATCTACTATAAAGTGATGATGATTCCATTTGTAACACATTGTAATTTGAATACACATAAATTCAATGCGTCTTTTAGCGAAAATAGAACAAGGTGATGTTGAAGAAAAGAAGGGTGTTTTTGATTTGAACTTCAAAGGTTTCATGGTTGACAATGTTCAAGCCAATGAGAATGCAGTATGAATCATGTATGGTAGTGAAGATCCTGGTAGTGAACCCTAGGTTAATAGGGAACGAATGTCTTATTTCCACTAGACTTAATAGACACACAAAACAACAAATCAAACTAGAGCTTCATGAACAACATAAAACCTTGTGTTATGAATATAAGAATGCCATGTCGTTGGAAGAAGCAAATGTTTGCTATGCAACTATTTGATGCTCGTGGTATTCCTTGGGGGTTACAGGTGTAGTTGGGCTTCAAGAATTGGAAAATTGGCTCAGTTTTTGGCACCTTTGTGTCAAACAATGGGGAGGTTTATGATACATGTAATTTTCCCATCCCTCCTTTGCATTTTGCAACTCATCTTGTCTTCATGGATTTTTTGCAATATGTTAGAGCTCATTTGAAAATGACGTTATAGACATATATTATGTTTTGTAAAAATTGACTCTTGAGGAGCTTCCAAACATGGCCACCTGCAACCTGTCATAAATAGTGCATAAAATACAACTTCAACATTTGGGGGAAAAGGAAGCTTGTTTGCACATTGCAACTTTTGGTGATTATGTTCAAACTTTCAAGCAAACGACATTGTATTACCATTTCAAGAAAGGTGGTTCATTAAATCAAGGGCTTGATAGCAGTGAATTTCTCAATGTGAAGCAACCTAAATCAGTGGCCCAAAGCAACTTTTAAATGCAATTTTGAAAGATACACCAAGCCCATCTTTCACAATTAAAATCGCACACGTGGAAAAGGAGGAAATCTTTGGCTCTCACAAACAAAAGCTAGACTTGCCTTTAGGATCAAAAGGAGATTCACATAAGCATGATTTGGTCAATTTTGTTCGCCCATGAATCAACATTGAAACTGGAAAAATATTGCATGTGCAAATTAAGCAACCTTTTCCTAATTTTGATCAAAATGAAATTATGGATATCATTGATGGATGTGTTGAGGTCATGGAGGCATCCTATGGAGATGGAATTTGGCATATATTATGATGTCCCTAATTTCACACACGATAAGGTTCAACATTGTAAAAAACCACCAACAATTCTTGTACAACAAGGATTATCATCAAGTCAACTGCCATTGGTGTTCATGCCCCTACTTACTTCGGTTTGTCCTCTTAGTTCATAGGTGCACCTTTAAAGCTTCACAAGTTATGGTTTTGTGCAAATGACATGAATTGTTGTGTGGGGGGTACAAAACATAAGTATGTAGTCGAAAGACCAGTGGTTCTTTTTATTTGGCCTATGCAAGAAGGGACCAATCTTTCACAAGATTGAAATAATTTAAAATTGTCCTTCCTAACGATGTGTATAAAAAGTGTGAAGATGTGGCATACTCTCACATTTGAGGTTTGTTTTAGTACATGTATAAGGTAATTAAATTTCTACCATCATCCATTTATTGATGTCCATGTCTCAAGATTCAATTTAAGAAAACTTGGTTGATAATTATTATTTTTCCATCTTTATGTATAGAGGGAAATTTTTGTTGCAATTGATATGGTTGTCAAGTTAGATTAGAACGAGGTTTCTAACTTGATGGAGAATGTTCACTTAATAAGATCCAGGAATTCATGGAGAAGGCCATGAACATGTGGAAAAGGATCATTATTTTACATTTTGCAAACGTTAACCTATATGTGATCCTTCATTTGGGCCCAAGTTCCTCCATGAAATACATGTTCATTACGACTCCAACTCTAAGCAGAAAATGTTCAAAAAAAAACTTTAGATGCTTATGTATTCTTTTATCAACCATTAGCAAAAGGTCACTTGGCTCAAAAGATGGAACAAGTTGGGTGTTTTTTAGGAAACTAAAAAGTTCCCAAAACAAGGTTTCTTGAACTCCCAATTTGATAAGTGGTTACACTTGAGGCAACATTTCAGCATCAAGTTGATATGTTGCACTCTTGAAAATATGTTTTAATTTTACTTAAGATAATTGCACAATTAGATTTTAAAATCTAAAAATTCCATTTCCTTTGATTGAAATAGAAGTTTTCAAAAATGACGTGATGCACCCAATTTGTGTTCGTCATGATGTTAACATTTGTCTGGACATTTCATGTCCATTAAAATACTAAAATGTTATGTTGACACCCATCGAAATTTGAACCAAGGACTTTGCATGAAATACATGTGACTAATATACTTTCGAGCTTTGACTACAACGATGTTTTTAAAAACTTTGTTGTTTTCCACACAATAATCAACCACGCAAGCATTGCACTATTGTCTAGTGGCTCTATGCATCTGACAAAATTCCATGAAGGATATTTAGTGTCTTGCATAGGAAATTACCTTCAACCACATCATAGTCAACATGAAGGTTGCTTTGAATTAACTTATTGAAGCCAATAAAGGTGGCCAAGAGTCAAAAGAAAAAATAGGTACTAAACTTTGCTAGATTATAATTAAATAGAACACAGGGGAATAGGCTTTGAATTTGATCACATAAAATTGCCTTCTTAACGAAGGTTGCCCTTCAATCAAAAATTTAATCATCAAATACATAGATAGGTGTGCAAAATTCAAGTACATCCACAAGTGTGGTTCCAAGTCTGTCACCTTGAATCTTGGCACAAATGTATCACTAATAGTAAAAAATTACACAATATACTATTAAATATGAACTTTGCACCTTTGTGTCAAACAATCATAAGTAAATTTTTTTTCTAAAATATGCTTCAAAAGTGAATATAATTTTCATCAATCTTCATGCATGTTTATGGACATCAAAAATTTTTAAACTACTTAGATAGAATATGAAGTTATACCACATCTAATATAGGTAACTTGCAAAAACCATAAGGATTCAAAAACTCAAATTTTTAATTCTTTGATTCCTTCCAAAGTTTGTCATTTCAAATGGGGATGACTAATGTAGAAAAACCTTTTGTGAATTGGAATGCAAATGTGTAGCAATCTCATGTTTATCATGCTAGCTATTTATATAGATGAAGCCCATGGTGAACCAACACCTAGTACCTAGACTAGTATTTTGACCAACTAGAAAGTAGCTGACCACTTCCAAAAATGGTCCTTCTTCTTGACAAACTACCTCCCCAAAATAAGTCCCTTGGTTTGCTTTTTCCATTGTTTTTTTTCTGTGTGAGTCTACACACTAATATTATGTCACCCTACGATGTTAAACACTTTGTTGCTTACTATTCATCATGCATAGGAAAGTGGATAAGGAAAATGAATATGGATTTCAATGAAATTAGGCATTTAGGTTTTTATTTATTAATTAAGCTAATCAATTGAGGATCAGTGGAATCAAAATGTGCATATTGGACTTGGAATCTTAAGGTGCACGTATATTTGAGCTTCATCATCATTGTTTAGAGTTTGAGTAATAAAGGAGAACATTTCAAGCATTGGCATTGTTAAAGTGTGGCGTTTACACATGCTCTTCCTATGTTGTTTAAATTTGAAAGATTTTTTGCAAAGATATAATGTTTTAGGTTTCATGTTTTGCAACTTGAGGTGTCAAAACCTTTGATTTTTGAAAACTTAAGCAATTTTCAAGCATATTTTTTCAAGAATTAGGCATTATAGGTAGATAGGTAAATATTAAGCATGTTCCCATTTATTTAATTTTGATTTACCTTGGTATGCAGGTACCATCAGTAATTTGATTTTCCTTATAAACCTAGTTCATTGTGTGTTGTATACATCGAAATGACCTTTAGTAGTATGAACAACCTTTTTTTTGCTAGCTATATGTGGCTAATGTGAAAAATGAAAAGCGTTAGAATAAAGTTTTTTTGAGATTTTCAATAGTCAAAATTTGACCAAATTCAAAGAAAAATCGCTAGATTTCTATACATGGTTCAAGTAAGCAGCCAAAATATAGGAGGTTATCTAAATTTCTTACTAAATCATATTTAGCTTGTAATCAAATTTGGCTGCATCTTCCTTCAGATCATCACCACTTTGGCTATTGACAAAAAAACCATTCATCATGAGAAAAAATATATAAGTAAATAAAGACCCCAAGTTTATAATGGGGGTATTAGCCCAGGCCAAAAATGGTGATGAATAATTTTGGAAATAAAAATTTCATGTAGCCAATGGTAAGGTTCAACATTCACTCAAAGTGCTTTGATTTTTTTCTTTCAAGTTTTGGTGGGGATGGGGTGGGGGAGGACCTTTTTCTTTTTTCCTTTATTCCCAACATGTTCCTTTCAAGTTCCCAATGGGTTCCCATTAGGTTCCCAATATTTTCCCCAAGGGTGTTCACTATAACACTTCACTTTAATCCCATATGTTTTGCCCAAAGTCTTCCTCTTCTCACTTATATAGGTGGGCCAAAGGGGGAGGCACTCCATGTTTTCATAGATTTTTCTATTTTGGGGAGCTCCCATAGTTTCAATTTTTTTTTTGCTTTGGGCCAATCAAATTGGCTAATTGCAAAAAAAAAGGGGGGGGTTGGACTTGTACCAAATTGCTTCAGTGCCTTTGTGAGAGTGAGTGTATAACAACCCATTACACATTTTGGGATATTGTTACAACTATTATTTAGGAGATCAAAATTCATGTTCAGAAGGAGGTCTCCCACCTTTTCTATCGTCATGTTTGATGACAAGTGCATATTATTATCATTAGAGACAATTTTCAAACTTTAATGGATGTTGTCATTGCTAATTCGACTCGAACAAATATGGTTCAATGAGAATTGACGACAACACATGCAGCGATGATGGTTGCTCAAGAAAAGATGTGATCATATGTTGAATGAACATCAAATGATGATTTCATTCCCCTTGCTATTGAGACATATGGATGCTTTCATTTTCATTTTGATTCATTTGACCGCTTGTGGATAAACCAATATCATGTGTCATTAGTGGTCTTCTTTAGTTCTCTTGATGCTTGTTTTTTTATTATCAACAACATGTGTCCGTAACCCTACAACATGTGTAAACCATAGTGATTTTTCAACAAACTATTGTATTTGGTCGAGGTTCTTCATCTTTTTCACACATCATAGCTAGTGCACCTCCGTCACTAGCTAATCTACGACATATGGCATCTCTTTCATCTTAGGTCTTCTTTGTTAATGTTGATCATCATTTTGTTGCCATAGGTCCTATCTACATAGGTTTTTACTTTATTTTTGTTGATTGTTTGCTTTTTTTTTCTTTGGGTTGTGTGCCCTTGTGCTCTCGTTTGCCTTGTACTTTTGATAGATGCATTCTTATCCTTGATTTTTATAAACAAGATTTTTCTTCCTTTTGATGAGCCGCATAACTTTGAACTGAATGTGTTGCACATGGGTTGAAATGCAAAGCATGGTCTTCATGGTGTTTTCTAGATGCTATTATACCCCTGTCCCATTTGTTGTACTTGCTCTACACATTGAATCACCATAAAAGTGTCCTTTCACTTCGCAATTTCCCCTTTAGTTTCTCCTTGGGTTAACATTCCAGTACTAAGTTTACATCACTACAAAAAACGAAAGAAAGTAACTAATTTTTTTCCCACAATTTATTGTCACTTTTTGGACCAAAAAATTGGGAATGTTTTGCGTTTGTTTATTGTAAATTCAATTTCTGTTTTTCGAAAAAATTCACCAAATTTTTGCACAAAATTAAAAATAAAAACCATGATATGAGTGTGTATTATGTATGCTTTAGAAATTATGTGCTATTTTTCATGGTTTTGGTAAAGCACTCTTGAAGTAGCTTGTGAAGGGTAGGAAAAAAAAATATTCTTGTTTGCACATTGACAATATGCAATATTAAAATAATCTTGGATTGGAATTTGTTTATTGTTTATTGTTTACAATTTTACGTCCGTTTGGAATTAGAAAGTCCATTAGACGAAAGCTAGATCATGGAGGACAGATTATCTTCTGTATTGGCAGCATGCCACAAATTTGGCTAGGGCGACCATGTTTGTAGCCTGCATGAGTTCAGCAAGAATGCTCATGTGGGTGAAGGGGTAGGGTCGAACAAAAGTGTTCCCTAACTTTCTATGTATTTGGACAGATAAGGAGCAAGTGCTCTTCATCCTCAACCTTCCCCAAGTCGTAGCCTCGACAAAGCCTCTTTGTGTATGGCACGCCCTTCCACGCACCTAGCATTGCTTCAAGCTGCGTGTTGTCACACCAAAATCGGGCTAGAGCTTTTCGCAGCTGAACACAATTGATGTCACATAAGTAGCTTTCACTTTCGTACGACATACCTTTGAAGCACAAGTATCTTATTTGCATGTTGGTCCCAATCTCACGGTTGGTAAAAAGCTTTTTAATGAAAGTTAATCACATATTATCCTTCACCCTTTTTACATTCAACATTGTGTGGGGAAAACTTGGAGGGGGTGGGGCCCCAACTTCCTAGTTGATCGGGCCTCTCATCATAGATCTACCACCAACCGGCTGCACTAGTTGTAGCATGGCCAACTTAGCCATTTGAGCTTCCATTCGTATGTTGTGCCTGTTGTAACAAAGTACTTCGTTCTCCGCCTAACCTCTTACCCTTGCTAGATGGGTCGGATGTATGTGCGTTGACCCAGGAACTATTCCCAGCTGCAATTGAATAGTCCTCGCTTGGAGCGCACGGGTCGTTGCAAGTTGAAGTGTCGTTTCCAATGGTGATTGAGCTGGAGGTAGAAAACGTGCCACCTCTTGGGGCTAATTCTAGAATAGCCATTTTTTCATGGATCTAGCCCAACATTTCTTGCCTGCAACAAGCATAACAAGCTGGGCTTCCCGTGCCTTTCCTAAGATGTGGTATTTAGTGATCGTGCTCACACGGTTATAGTACAATAGTGCTTGTCCCCATGCAAAGTGTTCAAAAGGTAATTTACAAAATTCTGCCAACACGATGGACATGTTGGTTGTTTTTTGCACCCCGAGTAGGGACTTGAGGAACCCTCGATACACTACTTTAATAACCTCTATTTTCTGAGAGTCCACCCAAACCTCACAGGCGTAACTTGCTGTGGAACGCACCAATGTGTTGAAGAGGTCATAGTGTAACTTAACATCCATAATACGTAGTTCCGCACAGTGGTGGTTCAATGCAAATAGCGAGCGCCTACTAGCAGCTGGTAGATGTTCCATTGCATTATCCAGGTTCGGGGTGGTCTCGAACAAGATCCCCAAGTATTTGAAGGTCTGCACACGTTCAATAATGTCACCTTCAAACACAAACTCTTGGCATGGGTCAACAAAATTGAACACCATGACTTTTGTTTTTTTCACGTTCACTGTAAGTCCACGTTCAACACATAACTGCTGGAGTGCGTCTAATTGTTGTTGTAGTCCCACCTTTAATTCCGATGTTAGAACAAGGTCATCTGCAAAAAACATCAACCATACGTGCACATCTGATAGGGTCGGTGCATCGCATTTTTCTGCCATCTAAGTGCCCCTCTAGGGCATCCAAATATAGCCCAAATAATAGGGGGCTGAGAGGACAACCTTGTTCACACCTTGCTAGCACTTGAAGCTGGAGGTGACATCCGCTTGGGTGGTTGATGCGTACGGTATCCTTGGCATACATCGCCTGTAAGCATCGCAAGAAGCGTCCCTCCACCCCAAGGCCAGCCAACACCTGCCACGACACTTCACGCGACATAGTATCGAACGCATTTTTTAAGTCCACAAAGTAGCAATAGAGTGGCTTCTTTTTTGCCTTGCTTTGTTCTATCAGAGTTTGCAATATGAAGAGTTGGTCAATAGTGTGGTAATCTTTGCGAACCCAGCTTGACCTTTGGCACACAACCCATGTTGTTCGGCCCACTCGCTCAACCTTTTGTCAAGGATCATAACGAACAACTTTGCTAGGATAAGCCCAACCGTTATCCCCCTATAGTTGTCAAAATTTGGAGGCATCGCCCTTGTTAAAGAGCGCATGGACCACCCTAGTGGAAAGGGCTTCTGGAAAGCCTTCTGCCAGAAAGCAATTGAACGCTGTCAATAGTGGCATGTGTAGCAACTCTCCCACATCCAAAATGAACTTAGCTTTCATACCATCCAAATCGGTAGCCTTGTTCCTTTGTAACTTTTTCAACCCCTGAAGTAGCTCAGCAAGTGTGATATTTGTGTTCAGGGTGTGGCTAGGTGGAGGTTCGGTCACCTAAGCTGAATGATCAGTTCACAGCCATATGGGTGGCGGAGACTGGCCAACTAGCGCACTGAAGCCTTCCAAAAGCGTAGTTGCATTGATCTTGTTCACAACGGGTGCCCTTGGTTGGTACCTTTTTCTAGAATGAAAGCGCATCCACCTTAGTAAGTGCACACATATGTTGAGCTCTTGCAGTTTCCTAAAAAAATCTTTTCCTTTTGAATAAATTTTTGAGTTTACTTTCCTGATGTTTAGCGGTGTGTGAGTCGAGATTGGCTTTGAACCAGAGCCTTAATTCACGTTTTGTTATATGGCAGTTAATGTTAAATCAGGGTTTATGATAATGTCTCTTTCTACAGCTCCCTCTCGAAGGCTTGTTGCTAAAAGTAAACTTTGTTGTAGCACCCACGCATTGTTACAATAGGTCAGCTAATTCATATGCCCCCAGATGCCCAATCGAGTTAACAACCTTCAAGTTTCCAAGACTTGTTGTTAGGGCAAGTTAATACTTTTCAACTTTTGATTTATCATAGTTGAACCTAGGTAAGATTTTTTTTGTTACCATCGTATGTTGTGGTTCAACAAAGCTGCAATCGATGTTCAACTATAGGCGCAACGGCCTATGGTTAGAGTCTCCCCTCATCGCGTGGTAGCGGGTGTCATCTATTATCACCTTGAGGTGTGACGTAGCAGCTTGCCAAACTGTAGGTGAGCCAACAATATAATCGATAGTGTTGCGCCCTCCATTTGTCAAACAAGTGAACTCCCTTGATTCGTCGCTAGGTGTCCGGCCATTAAGGATGAACAACCTAGCGTCACAACATAGGTCCAAAAGCTCGCGGCCCCAGCCGCCAACACTAGCGTCACGGTTTTGTCGCATAGCCATAACGTTTGGTTGCTCAGACTCAGCGAGCTCAGGCACTTATAACAGTTCACAAAGGTCGCTAATGTCAATGGTATTTGGTAGTGCTGTAGTATGCGCATTAAAATCCCCTCCCAATAGTACTATGCCCCCTAGAGTTTGAACTTCAGCAATATTTACTACTAGGTTTTGGAACAGGGATTTGTTCTCGTGTTTGGAGCCAATAGAGGTAGCGTACACCATGCAGACAAACAAGTCAGGGGCAACACCCTTACTGACCAGTAGCCATAGATAAGAATCGTGGCTTCCTTCCTTCCATTGTGATAGGTTTGGCCTAAGGTGGCTATGAAAATAAGCAACGACCCCCCCGTTATGTTTTATCACTTTTGTATTTCCTAGCTACATAGTGCGTGCTATCGCAAGTGAATCAAACCCTTCAACATGTGACAAATGTTGGCCTGGGAAATGCTAAGTTTCGGTTAATAAGACGAGGTTAGCACCTTGAAACAACTTTAGTATTTGCACCCATGTTTCCAATTTATTTACACCACCCCCGTGCATGTTCCATAATACCATGCATAGGTCTCTTTAGTCCCTGCGCCCTTAGATAGAGGAGGGCGGGCAAATCTGAGTGCCATTGAAAAAAAGCTCGACTGTGCGCCAGAATGCGCGTTTGCCTACCGCTTTGGCCTCTTTGAACAACGACCATAGCTCTGACTTACACGCTTGTTATGTGGGCATGAGGTCTTCATCCAGGCCCAACTTCATCCTTGCTAGGCCCTTGCGCCTTCGCAGCGCAGCCTGACGGTCCTTGTTCGTTATAAATTTGAGTAGCACCGTGTCGGGGCACACGATTGCCGTCGAGGTGGAGGCCCGCGAAATTGCAGGCCGTTGTTGCGTGGTAACAACGACCTTGACGTGCAGACTCATTTGACCCTACAACAACTTTGTGTTGAGTCGTTACACCAACTCATTTTTGATCTCGCCCTCTTTAGCTTCAAAGCCTGTGAGGCGTAGGTTGAGCTTGCGCTCCTTCTGTTTGGGCGCGTTAACCATGGTCTCCACAGCTCGGCTAACCACCTGATGCACGTTCTTGGGCATCACCATGGTCCACTTAGGCTCCTTTGCAAACGTAGCCTTGGTTGTGACAATCGCAATTGCCTCGCATTTTATCAGTTGGGTATCCGCAAGGTTACTAGCGGCCATGAAAGACATAATGTTTTCGATGGTTGCTTCCATCTTGGACAACTACATGTCAATAGGTGAGCTATCAGTCTTGAGGCCCATGATTAGCTAGTGCCCAACTAGGGCTACCTGGTAGACCACCAGGGGTGCATTGTCTGGGACGTTGAACCCAACGTTGCTATAGTACGTCTTGGCAGTGTCCTTTTTCAACGTGAAAATGTCTGATGCTATAGTAAAAGGACACAACAGCGATGTGGCATTGAGCGCCATCGTGGAGTTCTTCAAATCTTAAACCCTAAATCAATGTTTTTGAGAAGTCAAAAAACACATGAGTTTTAGCCCAAAAAAATAAAAAAATAAAATCAATATAGGAGAAGGGCCTTCCGCCATAAGATCCCTAAACGCTCAAAATCTTGAAACCGTCAGAATTACAAAACCTTAAAATCTTCAACAAAACATTACAAATCTTGAAATCCTTAAATCTTGGAACTCTCAGATGTATGAAACCCTAAAATCTTGAAACCCCGAAGTCTTGAAGCCCTAAATTGCTTAAACCCTAATCAACGCAAACCTGTCGCTGGTTGTTTCTTGTGAGGTTTTGCTGACTGGCTTCGCGTCGTCGTCCTCGTCCTTGCCGAGGAAGAAGAAGGAGAAGTTGTTGTTTAGGAAATTGTGTTTGTGGGGAACGTCTTCAGAAGTTTTGGGTTGTTGTGATTACTGCGGACGAATTGGCAAGAAGAAGTTCGAGATGCAAGAAGGAAGAGGAGGGTTTAATGGCAGGCGGTCTCTCGAGAGACTGGTAGCCAGGTATCCAGTTCTCAAGAGCGATGAGGCGGTGGCTTCGGTGCTTGCTCACGAGGGGCGTGGAATTGAGGAAAGCAGGTTCATTGAAGTTGCGCAGGAGCTTCTGTTGCTACGCTCCCAGGTTGGCAATTGGCTATTTTCGACCTCTGTTGCCGCGTCTGCTTGACGGCGTAGTTCAATCGCTTCGTCAGCTGCAGAAGCTCCACCATGACTCCCACACACCACACGAATCATAATGTGATTGAAGAGAAGGTTAAACATCAATTTTATGCAGTTTGTGCAATTTTCCTGGAAATGGGTTTGCGTGGTATGAATCCCTCTACAGCTAACGGTTGTTAGCCCAATTATCCAACTTGAGTAATGATCACACAATAATGAATTTTGCAGTACAGAGTTCTTCTACCGATTTTTTCCCCCTCTCACATTTTCAATCCTACATCAGTTTGTTGGAGAGATCGTGTATGTTTTGAGTGTTGTGAAGCCCATCTAGCCTACTAGTACTTTGATGAAGGTTTCAAGTCACGTGATAATTGAGCAATGATTTTTCAGCTATGGGGATGTTATCACAGTAGTCATGTATGATTCTTAGCTTCTAGTAGGGGGGTTGAATGGGTGCATTGATCGTGAATATTGTGACCGTATCTGGACTTCTGCTGATTTTCTTTGGTGATTATCAGGATAGATTACCGAGTATCTGCAAATCTGAGGAGGTTTCAAGCAGAAGAATCGGCTTCAGTGAGATATGATATGTTGTAGTCAGGGTTTTGGAAAGGTCTATTTTTCTCCACTTGTATCTTCCCTCGATTTCCTAACTGAACATTTTAAGGAAAAGAACTGATATCGGCTCTAGTGAGCTATTATAGTTGTAGTCAGGGTTTTGGAAAGGTCTATTTTTCTCTACTTGTGTCTTCCCTCGATTTCCTAACCGAAAAGATTTCAGAGAAAACAACTCGTATAGTAGCAAATCTTTAGGCTTTCGTTTGACTATACCCCAGAATACAGCGAGCTTCATTCTGTTGAGCTATTCATGTTGGAGCTTACAACTCTGTCACTCAGCTGCTAACAACACATCTTACAGCTCAAACCGAACTGGTGAGCCTTTTCTTCCACTTTATTTAGAGTGGGAATTTGAAATTATGTTCCGGGTGAACCATCCGGTCGTTTGACGCGTCCAGTCTCGCAAGATCATTCGTCACCAAATCAGCGCTCAGTGCTTTTGAGAGCTTGTTGCAAGTGACGAGGATGTGCCTCCTAGCAGTTGTTTCACACTCTTAACCATGACTAAGAACAATGGTGAGGGTGGCTCAAGCTCGCTTGTTGCACCACCCAGCTGAAGGGTGCTAACAAGACAAAATAAAATAGTCAGGATGGAGAGAGGCAGAAAAAGATAGAGTTGGAGCATAAAGATCTTCATATAGTGTCGTCCTTGGAAGGATTTAAGGGGGATGTACCCAAAATGGATAGATTTATCTCTTCTCAAAAGAGTTCATGGAAGAAAAAAAACATGACCTGGTGTAATTGATGTAACTAATTGACAACTAGCTAGTTTCTTTCAGAGAATTTTCTAAGATCCTTGGATCTACAGTTCACCTTACTAGTTCTATGTACTAAAATCA
>Ga0116231_10006150_pt1 | contig 23148 bp, 19 predicted proteins | sample S1TSphgellanicum_2_FD_89695 | JGI IMG/M metagenome (GOLD analysis project Ga0116231, IMG submission 89695) | Host-associated microbial communities from peat moss isolated from Minnesota, USA - S1T2_Fd - Sphagnum magellanicum MG | ecosystem: Host-associated > Plants > Peat moss > Unclassified...
AGAAATATAGTTTTTTTTAAACAATAAAAAAAAAAAAGGATTCCATTTTTTTTTTTTCAGGGAAAAAAAAAAAAAAAGAGAAAAATCACTGACTAGAATGGGTTAAATAAACTTCTTCAAACCAACTAGTAAGGTTAGGTTATATCATTGCTTTTTAAAGGAGGGAGGAAAATCCAATTTGGAGAAATGCAGATTCCAAGACAAACATGAAAAATTAGACCATACATGGATGGATGAAATGCATATTGAAGTTCATTCAATGGATGTCACACACACACACACACGTACCATTACTTTTTTAAGGGGGAAAAAAAAGCTTTGGAAATTGCAAATTTCATGACACACATAATAATTAAACCATGGATAGAAGGATGGATGGATGGATGGGTGGATGGATGGGTGGATTGATTGATGGATGCATGGATGGACACAAAAACAAAATGTTTATTGAAACAAAGATTCAATATGAAACTATAATGAAACTCAATTTCCATTTTCAAACTTGAAAGTTGAGTTTAGATTTAAAGTAATTCCTCCTTCATGTGTTTACTTGGGTTTAGTTTCCTCCATGTTTAGGTGTTTTTAACAATAAAACATTTGAAGCAAATCAACAAATCAACATCAATTTCACTCACATTTTACAAGTTCATCAACTATCAATTTCATTCACATTTACATTTTTCAAGCAATTCAACTCTCAAATAATATGCTTAGGAAGAAGTTCTAGAAATTTCGTGACAAAAAATGACACTAAGAATCTAGCTTGTCATTAGTTTGAGTTGATCAATATATGGAGGACATATATATTGATGCATATATGGTGTTTGTCCCTTGCATGGATGATTGGCGATCCAATGGTTCCATTTTTTTTTCAATCATCCATGCAAGGGACAAACACCATCCTTAAAGTGATGAAACAATCAGCATCCCTCACCATAATTACTCTTCCCAACTATTTTTGGAATGAGCTTTGTAGATGTGTGGCAATCTTCACAAACCCGCATATTTTTTCATCATTTGGATTGGACTACCAGGAGCTTTGTTTGCCGAGTCCAGATGCAATAGCCAGTTTCTCACTACAGTGACACAAATGAAACACCTTTTCCTCTTCTTCCACATCATGCAACACAAAGTACATGGCACATACCTTGCATTGTGCATGATCCCTGACAATCTCTTCAGTTCTGCATGAATTTCAATCATCTTGGGGTGGTCTTGATAGTCTACTACAAACCTATGCATCTCATTATTCACCTGGCTATTTCTTCACATCTCTTTCCTTCCTCTGCTGTTCAACAGACTCACAGAGAGGCTGCTTAGAGGAGGGAAAGATAGTAGCACATAAACTTCTGCATTTTCAGGCTCCATTTCAAGAACCCATTATGTAAAACATTCTCCGATCTCCAAATAACTATGAATTCTGCAAGCACTGAGCAAAGTTGTCATTGCAGCCACATGTGGTCTACTGCCTCCTGTAGATGGCCAGCATGGGCAAGAAGGTTGATCATGCTGGTGTAATGATCCAACTCTGCAGAAATGATATAGACTGTGATCATTAAAGCGTAATAGCACATGCCTTCATCCACCAAACCTGCATGGCTACAAGCTGACAGAACACAAACAAAAGAGATATCATCTGGCTGTACACCTTCTTCATATATGAGTTCAAAATGTGTAAGAGCTTCCTTACCATGCCTATGCATGATACATTCACCAAGTATGGCTTTCCAAGTGACCACATCTCGAGATGGCTTCTTGTAAAAAACACTCCATGCTCCCACACTTAGCATACATGTCCACAAACCTATTCCCCCACAAAGACATCTGAATCCCATCCACTTTGGATAATCTGCTCATGAGCACATCTAACTTGTGGATGATTGCCAGTCCACCTACTTCACAAAATTGAACCAAACAAAAAAGAGAACAAAAAGACCGTGCTGCCCTCTTAAAGGGCAAACTACACCAGAACATGCATTCAGCATCCCCACAAAATTAACAGAGTTTGGATGCACACCTTCCTGTTGCATTTGTTTAAATAGTTCCAGTGACTTCTGCCCTTGCCCGCATTTCACTTGTTGTCCCAATATCATGGGATTGCAAGTGACCACATCTCAAGATCGAGAGTGCATCTTGCCAAACACTCTCCAAGTATCCTCCATGCTTCCACATTTTCCATACATGTCAATCAAGCTAATCACCCCCCCAAGACATCACACTTGCATCCACTTGGAACGATCAGCTCATGAGCACACCTGGCTGGCCCTCTTCTTCAAGGGCAACTATGCTTGACAATACATGGTGAAAAAATGTGGGAGCATGGAGGCTGCTTGGAGAGTGACATATATCAGACCATGTATTCTCCGCATTTCAGGCATAAATGCTATCATGAGAAAAGAGAAAGTTTCACACGGATCTTCTCTCCATCACCATAGTGCATTTCACTTACATTTTTCGCCACCACCCTACATACTACTACTACTACTACTATCCCACCAGTGCAAAGGACCTGAAAACAACTTCTGCCAAAGCTTCGACCACAGCAGGAGGATAACAACAAATCCTTGGCGATTGCTCTCTCTCTCTCTCTCTCTCTCTCTCTCTCTCTCGCTCTCTTTCTCGATCCTCACAATCCAAGAGCATCACAAGGAGACAAAGCCAAATGCAATTCGCGTTGTAGCAGCGTCCATCCGAATGCATTCTCTCGAAACCCTAACCCTAAACCACCACCAAGTTACCTGAGCATTTGTTGGTGGGAGCATTCCAGATGGAATGTACCAAGGAAGTGATTAGGGTTTGGCTGATTCTGGCTCCTAGCAAGGCCGATTCCGTCACATCAGTCATGCTGAAAAAAAAGCCATTATTACACATTTTAGGGTTGTGTTGTGTTTGTGTTTTGGTCTATTCTAATCTTTTGGTTTTGTATTGGTATTTTACTATTTGTAATATTGATCATGCATTTTGCTAGTTGATAGATCAAATATTCATAATAACAATAATAAATAATAATAATTTTAAATTATTATAAATCAACAATTAAAAAAAAGTTTTACATCAATTTAAATTTATAAATATATTCAATATATTGAATTCAATATCGATTATAAGTATGATACAAAGTTCATGAAACTATTAAAAAAATTATGCACATACTAAAAAAAAAAAATTCTTAGAAAAAAATACAATCTTTACCTTTAAATAAAATTTCTAAGTTTTACCAAGATTATGTTATTTATTTTAAAATTAGTCATTTATTTTGCTTTCAACCTCACTCTAAATAATATTTAAATTGAATTGCAAACTCACTTGGTTAGAGAAATCATTTACTTTGCTTTCGACCTCACCCCAAATAAGTTAGAGAAATCATTTACTTTGTTTCCGACCTCACCCCAAATAAGTTAAAAAAATCATTTACTTTGCTTTCGACCTCACCCCAAATAATATCAAACTGGGACTACAAACCCACTTGGTCAGAGATTACTAATAGCAACCCACTTGGACCAATCAAACTATCTAGCCAATCAGAAGGTGTTAGGGTTTTGTTGTGTGCTTTACCAGCCTCTCAGCATATCATCTTGTGGAAGAATTGTTGGGCCCAAAACCATTTTGCTGAGCCAAACCAATATGTTTTGATTTTTCTTCATTCAATTTTCTGTTGCTGGGGCCACATACTGTGAGCACCTCCTGTGGAGCTGCTCCTCTACCTGCTGTGAAGAGGAAGAAGACATTGAACTGACTGTGAAGCGAGATTGTAGGATTGCAGATTAGTGTAGTTGAAATGAACAATTCCAGCATTCACCAACTTTTGAGTTTTTCGCATTACATAATGGGATTCTTTCATGTGTTCTTGAGCTGCCTCAAGTGGGATTCTCTTGAGAATCTGTCAAAACCTTGCACATTCGCCCATAACCTTTGTTGAAGATATATGTCCCACTATGGTCCACTTGTAGCACATGAAAGTCAAGAGGATCATCACTATTGGTGTATACTTGATAAGAAGTAACATAATTCAAGAATTGATGGTTGGAAACTTTTGACATGATTACCACCAGAACAAGGTTGCTCAAAGGTGCTCAAAAGATTGAGTTTCCTCAGGGTGTAGGGATTATTACAATGCCGAGATTGAGGAATTTTCAGTTTACAGGGGATGGATATAAAGGTCAGGGTTCAAGGTTTGAGGGAGGAGACACTGACCTGCTGCATGACTGGATCTGCAAGTATAGCTTGTATCTCAGGGTCTTGCATTGCTTTTTGCCTGCACATGAACCATTCCATGCTTGAGAACAGTCTGCAGAAAACACATCGCTGCTGTGTCACATCACACACCAGAAGACAAGATCACTAATTGGAATGAACACAACAATCTTCTCGGAGAACAAGTCAGAAATGCGGGAGGGTACATAAATGGACGCTACCTGGGTACAAGTTTCATGTGCTTTATCATATTCCTTCATGAAGAACTGAATCGTTCCCTTGCTCATGAGTAACCCTTTGCAAATGTGTGATCTAGTTCTATGCATTTATTTTGCATCTTTTACACCCTCTAGAACTGCACCCAATTTTGTTTAGCTTGCTGCTCTACTGCTGTACACCTGGACAAACAACACAACTGCACGATGTCAGTCCTCACCCCAACCAAAAAAAAAATGCAGAGATAACTGTGACACTACATCGAAGATGGCTGACACCCATCTGCTTAAATGCTTCAAAACTTCTGGGTATTGGGCTTGCTTGAAAAACTCATTTCCTGTACAAACAGAATCCTGTCAATTTTGTTCTACACAATGAAAACATTGACTGAACAGCATGTGAAAGAGCATTTAACAAATCCAAAGGAAACGTATTGTATTTTTACAGGAATTAGGCAATCACCTTTCTCTTGTTCTATGTCTGCTATTGCCGAATCATAATACTCCTACTGCCCGAGTTCTTTTTTTGCTTGCTCTGCTGAGCATTGGTCTTCTGTAGAGTATCAGGAATCCAGTGCTGTGTCAATGCTTTGTTGAAGGCCTCAATGGCAAGTTCATAATCTTTGGAACTCGTTGCCACCTTCACATAAGTAGTCCCTTTTCTGCTCAATGCCTGTAATCCAATTGAGTTTGTAATCTGAGTGCAACATCTGCCCTTTCTCTACTGCCATGTTGCAATCTTGAATGCAGTCTGGATATTGACACCCAACAGCAAACCGAGAGCCTTCATCATGCGAGGATTGCTGATGTGGGGTGACATGCTGTTAGGATTTCATTGCACCTCCTTCCTGTATGATCACAACAAAATCAGGCTGCTGAAGAAATGGCCTTGTTCTAGGGTCAGCTTGAACTTTTGCCCAAACATCAGGACTTCGAAACATACTATTGAATGGAGGCCCTTGGCATCCCCTTTACTTTTTGAGCATCACTTAGGCCAGATTCAAGTGCTTCATTCAAAGGGTCATGCTTGAGGCCCTGTTTCTAAGCCACAATTAGTGCTTCATCAGTTTGACCTAGACCACTAGAGGCAGCAACCAAATGGCTGAAACCTTTTGGCAATTCTGGCTGGCGTCAGCTCCACATTCTTCTTGGCATCATGCAGTGCATCCTGATACTTATGCAGTGATGCATATGCAGGAGATTGATGAGAATACAGAATGTGATTGACAGGTGCTAATTGAATTTTGCCTCTGAAAAATGTCTAACTGACTCCTCAAACCTTCCCAGCTGAAAACACAGCATTTCCAAGTGCTTTCACGTCATCAACGATTTCTAGCTCCAACAATGTGCAGCGAGTATCACAAGAAGGTGCATCACAAACTATCACTGAATCCCAGGTCACCTTAAAATGGGTTATCACATTCGGAAAATTGAATATGTGTGTACTGGGCTCACCTCAACAAGATGATTGCATGTACATTGCTAAGTGCTTGAGATTGGCTTCCAACACTTGGGTATGTTGATCGTATTTGGAAAATGGTCAAGGATACACCTCTTGCATGACACTCTACAACCCATAAGGGAGCAACTACATAAGCAGAAAGAGGGAACCCCATGGGAAGGGCAACAAGGCAACATTAGTGCAATCCCTAGTCCATATCAAATATCATTGTTTTCTAACACGTTCATGCGTATGCAAAGCAGCATAACATCAGTAACACCTTGTGCTAGGATTCATCACCACATCAGAAGTGATTGATTCAAAAAACAAACCCTCACAATGACATCCAATTTGCAATACCTAAACCTGACAAATTTACCCATTGTTGCAGATTCAAAAAGACTTCAAAAATTGTGTCATGTAATCCAAATGCCTACCAAAAAAAAAAATTCTATCAATATGGGTAGTTTCTGAATTGCAAAAAGACAAACAAACCCAACACTCTTGACAAACCTTCACAAAAAATCTCCTATCTCAACTCATTGAAACCGAGGTGTAATCCCCCTATTCAACAAACATCTAAATAGAACCAGGAAACAATCAAATCTGGCTATTCAATTTCAATATCATTGTACCCATTTTCCTCAGGAGGCCCACCCTGCCTTGGCCACCTCCGCACCTCTCAAGTCAAAAATGGTAATGACATTGGAATTTGAACATGTTGTTGATCACAAAAACTTGGACATCAGATTGTGCCTCGCCCTCATAGTAGTTTATGTGAGAATTGATCAACTTTTTTTGACATTCATAGACTTTGCACCTTAGAGCTATAAAGTCCTTGAAATGTTGTTCTTGCTGTATGTCCAAGCAATGTTTCTGATCGTTTATTTTTCAGTGCATAGAATACAAGTTCCAATTGTGCAGATTCTTCTTTGTTTGTCTGCTGCATTCTTGTCAGCATGAGCATATCTCAGGGAGCTACTACTTACATGAGCTTTGCATGGTGAGAACATCTTCTTGAGCTTGAGATGTCTGAAGAAGAGATAACAACATGTTTCTGGCAGGTGACAGATCTTCTTCATTCAACGGGTGGACACATTCATGGTTTTGGGTGAAGATTGTATGTTGTTTTTTTCTGTCGAGGAATGTAATTACAAGATGATGTGATGTCATGTGACTGAAAGAGATCTGAATTTTTTCTTTGCTTGCTTGCTTGCTTGCTACCTATCTACCACAGGTAGCGTTGCGGAAAAAGACCTGGGGCTGAAGATAAGTGGTGGCAGTTTTTGGAAATGGCATATTGCAAGAGAATGGGGAAGTGGATCATGCAAAGCTCAGAGAGATTGTGTTCTCTGACACCACCAAACACAAGCAGCTCAACAGGTTTGTGTGTTTTTTTCCTTTCTTTTTGCTCTTTTGTTTTCCTTGAATTTCGAACCCGCCTTCAAAGCATCCTTGTTTTGGACATGCTAATAAAGAGTTCCCATTTTCATGCCAAAGTTCGATTGATTTCATTTGCAAAATCAGAAGGCTTCTCGGACTCAGTTTTGTTGATACTTTTTTGTTTCTGTGATTTTAAGAGAGACTTCAAAATTCACTCAGGTAATATGGATACAAGTGGGAGATCCCACTGTTGTGAAAATTAGGGTTTCATGAAATTGCCATCTTCTTTCCGCAAGTGATGATGCTTCTTCATATGTGCTTTGCTTCGATGCTTTGCTTGTACAGGGGAGAAGCTCAAATGAAATGAAGCCTACCCTCACAAGTGAAGTGAGTTGCAGTTCCAAGAGTGGGTTTTCGGATAATGGCAACCCTAGAGGCTCTTCCATGTTTTGAGGTCCCACCGCAAGGCCGGTAGCTCCAAGTTCTTATCAAAAATGCTCCCTTGCACTTTGCATGGGCTACATGCAAACATTTAAGTACAAGGGGATGTTCATCAAGGCTACGTATAATTAGTCCAATCGAATGGGTAATGTGTGTCGAATGTAGTATCTCCAAGTTCTTATCAAAAATGCTCCCTTGCACTTTGCATGGGCTATGTGCAAAACATTTAAGTACAACGGGATGTTCATCAAGGCTATGTATAATCAATTAAATCGAATCGGTAATGTGTGTAGAATGTAGTATTCGTGTGATTATCATTTAACAACTTTACTCGTAAGGTTTTGTGAAATTGTTAAACCCTAGTCGGTATCCAAACATGATAGCAAATTCACATTTTCTTCTTTTGTGAAAATCTGTAGTATGTCCATTTTATGTCCATTGTTAGTTAATTTTGGATGATTTGGCCAATTCCCTATGAATTTGACTCAATAGGTAATCCATAGATTACATTAGACATTGAAATTGTGTTGAAACCCTATACAATTCTAAAAACAATTTCATCGACAATTCATAATTATTTCATTTCTAAGCCTAACTAGCAAGCCTATCATTCCTTTTCCCTACCCATCAACATAGATGTGAAAAAAATACATTCAAATGTGGTTTTTCTTCATGTCCATGATATTTACATTAATTCAAATTAAATTTTATATCAACATAAATAATGATGAACTATTAAAAACCATATGAAAACATTTTTAAAAAAAGGAAAAAAAAGTTAATTGTCATTGATAATGTGCCGCAGCATGGAGTCCAATTAATAATATGAAAAAACTTTTGAAACCTTCAGTGAAACCATAATCGTTCTGCCTACAGTGCTGAGCTTGTGGGAACACAAAACCCTCTTCTCAAGCTCTGTCATAGACAGACTCATAGACCAAATGAATTAATATATTTGAGATTGCAGGGAGCGTCTATCTAGTTAGCATGCCATTGAATGAGAGCTCCTTAGTTATATCATATCCTACTACCTTGTGAAAAATTTCCTTACCTCCCTAATCCTTTTTTGCATGTTCCTAGTGCTCATAACTCACTTTCTTCGATGTCCCATAACCCTAGTTCCTTTTTTTCATGATATTGATCCTCATAACTCACGTTCTTCTATGTCCCATAACCCTAATTCTTTTTTGCATGTTACTCGTCCTCATATGACATAACTCAAGTCCTTCTATGTCCCATAACCCGTAAGCTCGGTGCTCTCATGTACAATTAATTGATATGTATGTCTAATAACTGGTCTAGTGCACTATGTTACCTACCGCATAACCCATCATGTTCTCCAAGTGTTGAGAAAAGGACCCAGTAATGAAATAAATTGTACATTATGAATGTGCTAATTCTAAATGTTAATAATTAATTAATATATAAGAACAAGTTCAATTATGGATGGGGGGATTTTTATTTTATTTTTTCAATTTTGTGATGTAGCTGAGAAGTGGTGATCATCTACAAGATAATTTAGCCAGATTTGGCTAAATACAAGATATGAAAGTAGAAAACAAAACAAAATCCTTCTATGTCCTTGGCTAGCTCATTGGAACTTATCATAAAAATTATGATAATTTAGATTTTATTTTCTTAAATCTGGCGAATTTGAGCTATTCTTTTCATAGAAGATCCTTTTGTAGACATCAAAATCATATTTTTCAGGTCGAAATCTGGGAAAATTTGGCCCCCCCCGCCCTGCAAAAAACTATTACGAATCCTAAATACGATTTGACCTAATTTACTATATGATATGATCTTTATTTTCAATTAAATGTAAATGTAAATGAAATTATATTTAATGTAACATATCTACCCTCCATCTTTAATTGTTTTAAAATTTTTAATACCTTCATTTTGAGATTTTTTTTTCTTTAAGATTTATCACCTTCTAATTATTATCTTAATGGGAAAAATAATCCAATAATTACCTATTTTAATGTTGCTTCTCATTGATTTGATACAATTTCAACCCACATGAATAATTGTAGTATCAACTATCAACTAAGCATACCAATTATACCCCCCCCCCCTTCCCCCCTTCGAAATAAAATTAATTTAAAAAAACAATAAAAAAACAAAATGGGAGAATAATAAGTGAAATGAGCCCCCTACCTTTTCTGCCCGGTCCTTTGCCGGGTGGACCGGCCAATTTGTAGGGCCGGCTGCCGAAGCCGTTTGTGTGTGTGCACTGTCATCGGCGTGCGGCAGCCGCGGGCGTCCGACAGCCGGGCAAGTGGGTACCGCAAGCTCCGTCTGTTGAACACACGCCAGCACGTGTTGTGGGTACGATCTCCAACGGGTTTGTGGGTGGGACCTACATACAGCCCTGCCTAGTCTACTTACCCAGCTTGGAGTAGCCCTACTTCTAGCCCCCTAAACTCCCGGGTCATTTTGCATCCCCCGTCTACCTAGTATGTGGCAACTTTCCAAAGGGTAGGTAGTTAATTCTGTGTGTTTTAAAAAAAAATAAACAATTTAATTTCTAATTTTTTTGGGTTTTAATTTAATTCACAGAAAAAAAAAAAGGTTCAGCCATGCAAATGCAATTTCGATTTTTTCCCTGAGTTTTTAAATATTAAAAAAAAAGTTATTCAATCACCTTGATAGAAATGGAATATTTTTTTATATAAATAAATTTGGGATGGTAATTTACCCATTATTGAACGAAACCCTTATTTGATTTCAAACAATACATGTTTATGATTATATTAATAAATACATTCAATTCATAAGCCCTATATTAGGGGTTTTTTTTTTTAATTTATAAAATTTACAATTGTGTGCTATTGAAAGTTTGGTGAAAATTTTCAAAATTTTAGCAAAATTAGTCGAATTTTACACTTGAAAAAAAGAATTCCCAACATTTTCAATTTTTTTTTAAAACAATTTTTTTCGAGGAAAAAAAAACCACTACCCTTATACCCAAATTTTTGGCCTTTGAATTCATGAACCCAATATACCCTCACAATTTTATGTAAGAACTCAAATGATCAAGTCGACAAGCTTGGAAAGAAAATAATTCTTCTAGTGCAAACAAAATAAGTGATAGAAATTGGCTTTAATTTACTACAACAACAAATTTCTTAGTACAAATAGTATGAAAAATGTTGAATTTATTTATTTATTTTTTTGGTTATGAACAAAAAATGGTTACCAAATTTCACTCCGCAATGGAAATCAATGGTGCTAATTGAAAATTACTTCCATAAATTTAGGTTTTTGTTTTGCCGGTAAAAGCACACCCTTTAATTCTTGCACCATTTTCATTACAACCGTACACTCCTTGTATATGCCCTAGTGTAAGTACTTCAAAACATGTGAATGTGCACCTTCGGTGGTAAGGGAAATTTGTTGTGAGGGCCTATTTAAAAAATGGTTTTCTAAGAAGCTTGATCATGGGTAGTTGGGAAACACACACAAACACATGATCGGTGTGTGCATAGTGCATACAATCCAATAGAATTGGAGTGTACATATGGGTGTAACAATAATGTTATGTTGTAGCTCTAATTGGCATAATAGAAATCCACATGTGAAGATTTTGTAAAATATATGTCATGTAACTTGCAAAGAACAATCCACATAAAAGAGGAGATGTATTTCCACCGAAAAAAAAAATAAAAAAAATGAAAAGAAGAAAAAAAAAATGATATATATTTTTCAACTAAGAGAAAAATAAACCCTAAACCCTAACTCTAATTTAAAGAACTAAAATGCTAATTTTCCATTTGAAAATTTGAAAAGCACACGTCCATTTCGATATGAAATTAAAACCCCAATGTTAGGATTATTAATGTAGTATATACTAGGTGTTAAGTTAAATTGTTGTCATTTGAGTGTAACTTAACGAATTGGAGCTAATGTGTCTATTTCCAATGTGTTGAACACATGCTTTTCCCAACTTTGTAAAACTTGATTTGTGATGTATTTGGGAAGTTGGGTGGTTTTTGGCCATTATTATTGGTTTTATTATATCTATGATTTATATTGAGGTTTTTTTTTTTTGGGGATGTGCTAGCCAACGATTTTGCTTGTTGTTGCCATATCACATGGATGATAGAAAATTTACATTAATTGTCTTGTATTCTTGAGAGGTATACCTTCAACTTGATGTTGAGTGGTAACATTTTAAACTTTCAAGTTTGCATTGAATGCTCTTACACAAGAGCATGATATGGTTATAATTGAGTTCTTTGCAAAAAAACAATTTGCTAATAGTGCCCATCAAAATTCAAACAAATGTTTGTTTTGCTACAAGTTAATTTTGAATTGTGCACGGGTCACAAAACCTTGCACAAATATGATGTATCCTAGAAATGGGTGAAATAAAATATTGCTTGCACATCATGTTGAGTAATGCACATCTTTGTTGAGTAACCTCACAAATACAAAACAAACTTGAAGTTTGTTCAAAAGAATTGGGTTTGGAATTTTATGAGACACTCCCAAAGGATAAACCTCACAAACACTAAACAACTTGAACTCTATTTCATATTGAATTGGGTTTTGAATGTTATGAACTTTTTAAGACACTCCCCCAAGTTTCACATTGAATTGGGTTTTGAATGTTACACAAAACTTTAAAGTCACTCACCAAGTTTCATATTGAATTGGGTTTTGAATGTTACAAAACTTTAAAGTCACTCACCAAGTTTCATATTGAATAGGGTTTTGCGTGTTATGAAATCAAAAAGACACTCTCCAAGGGTGAATCCCCCCTCTCCCCACAAACATGAATTAATTTGAACCTTGTTCACATTCAATTTGCTTTCGACACAAGCAAATTCCCACCCAAAAATAAAATAAAATTCTCTTAGAATGAATGCATGACAAAAGTACACAATCTCTATAACAAGAAGAAGAAGAAGAAGAAGAAACCAAAGTTCTTACTTTGCTCATAGAAAGAAGAGAACTTTTGCTGAAAGAAAGAGCAAAGAGAACACATGAAGTTAGTTGCTATGGGAAGTAATAGTAGTAGTACTTCTTGTTGTTGTTGTTGATGATCTTCATAACTAAACAGTTGCAAAAACATAAAAGAAAAAAAGAAGTTTCTGAATCATTCCAGACACATTCAGCTCATCACATTTCTTGGTCCCTCAAAGATCTTCTTTTTTGGGTTCAATTCCATCACTTTGCATTAGCAGCTCAATCCAGTTTTTGGAAAATTTCCAGGTATGATGATGATCATCCTCAATCATAAGTTCTGAGTTCCAAGGTTTTTTATTTTATTTTTGGGTTGTGGGTTTTTTGAGGAGGTTTCAAGTTTCAACATCATCAGCTGCATTCTTCTTTGTGCACATTATTAATGATGATGATAATGGTGATAGAATGGGAGGAATGTCCGAAATTTCTAGATGGAATTTGATGATGATGTTGGATTATGATGGTTTTTTCGGTTGATGATCTGATGACAGAAGATTAGTGAAGCCACCAGATTGCTGAAGGAATTGAGCAATCTGGGGTTGTGAAATTGCTTGTTGCATCTGTTGAAACTCTTGTGTGTCGAGAATTGAGCAACCTGAACTCTCTGTGAAATAGAATTACTTTCTGCAGATGTTGGATTTGGTGTGCTGAAAGAATTGAGCAATCTGAACCTCGTGAAATGCTTCTTGAAGATGATGTTTGATGATTTTGGGTGGGTCAGAAAAATTGAGCAATTCTCAACTGGTGAAAAATGCTTCTTGCAGATGTCAGATCTGGTGCATGTCTTAAAAGAATTGAGCATTGATCTGGACTTTGTTGAAATGGCTTCTGGCAGATGTTGCATTTGGAAAGTGTGTCAAAAAGAATGAAGCAATCTGTGGCTTCTTGCACCTGATGAATTCTTTCAGTGTATCTCAAGAAGTGAGTAAGCAATCAAATAATCATTCAATCCTGAACTCCTGAAAGAAGTTGTTTGTCTGCAGGTGATGTTCGATTCAGTAATAATGTGTCAAGACTTTCGAGCAATCTGGACTTGTGAAAAGTTTCATGTGCAGTTGGTTGTCGGATTCAACAATCTCATGAAATTGTTTTTCAAGCAATCTGGAGTATTGTGAAAATTTTGCAAACTTTTTAGTTGCAGAGGTTGTTTGGATTTTGGGTCTCAGAATTCTTAAGCGTTCAACAAAACCCAGCCACCTTCCAGAGTGTTGTTGTTGCAGGCAGGCAGCAGGAACTGCATTGTTGTTGTGGGAGATAATAGTTGAATGGTGGTGGTGATATTGTTTGGTGGAGGATGAGATTATGTGTCATGAATGGTAGTGAATGAATGCAATGCAGAAATAAAAAGATTCATACAAGATTGCCCTGGCTCATATGGTTTCAGAGAGTTCAGCGTTTGTGGGAAGAAGCTCTTGTATATCTCTCTCTCTCTCTCTCTCTCTCTCTCTCTCTGTGTCTCTCTCGCCATTCTTTTGTCTGATCTGAATTGTTGCTGTGTACGTGCTTGCTCGCTTGGTGCAATGCAAGATGAAATCCTTGTTGTTGTTGTTGTTGTCCGCATTGTTGATGAGAGGATTCATGGCAATGGTGGGTTTGTTGGGCAGGTGATATAACTTTCAATAGGAGGAGGAGGACCCAGCTGCAGCTGCAGCAGCTTGCGGATCCGCCCAGGGAAGAAGAATTCGGAGAGTCCCTGACGTCGGGGAGGGGGAGAATCATGAAGGATTGTCACGGTAGTGAACGACTGCAATCAAGTCCTGGCAGTAGCTGCTGTTCTGCGGTGCGGTTTCTCGTGGGACTTCTGTTGATCAGCGCAGCATTCTCGTGGGAATTCGCATGGGGGAAGAAGTTTACTACTACAAAGCTTCGTCAGTCCGTGTGCCAGAACCTGGCGCCATCGCCAGTTCTGGAACCATTCGTGGATATGCTCCCGAGACTGAAAGCCATACACATCCACAACCGGAAGCAGCTCACACTCGGCGCTTACAAAATCACCCAGGTACGTAGCTGCTTCTACAGCTGTCGCTCCCTTTCCCAGCTCGAGCTTCATCTCTTTCCATGTGTTGTTTTTGTGATCTGATGAAGAAGATGATGGGTTGCTGTGAATCTTCTGATGAAGAAGACGAAGAAGAAGAAGACGATGATGGGTTGTTGCTAATCTTCTGAAGAAGATGATGGTTGGTTCTCGACTATGATGATGATGATGCAGAAGCTGCACAGGGATCTACCACCCACTCCTTTGTACGCATTCGGCACAAGCCGCGATACAGCGAGCTACCCAGGACCGACTCTGGAAGCTCGAAGAGGAGTAGAGTCTTACGTCCGCTTCGAGAATCACATCCACGACCGACAGCACATGCTCCGGGTCGACAAAACTCTGATGTGGGCGAATCCCCAGACCAGCAGCGAAGACAACGACGATTCCGGAGGAGGAGTACCGATCGTCCCGCACTTGCATGGCGGCGAAGTCGAGAGCTCCTCAGATGGGTACCCAGATGCATGGTTCACTGCGACAGGAGGAGGAGGAGGAGACGCTCTTCATGGACCCGCGTACCGCACACAGAACTACACTTACGCGAACTCGCAGCCGGCGACGATGCTCTGGTACCATGATCACAGCTTGGGAATCGTGAGGTTGAATGTGCTCTCGGGCTTGTTCGGCGCGTACATCATCAGGGAGGATGAGGACGAGGATACTTCTTCCTCCTCGAAAGCAGAGTTGGAGAAGAACAGACGCTCGAGAACAAGCTCATCTTGGATGTTTCCCAAGGAAGAGGAGGAACTGGTGCTTTTGCTGCACGACATGCAATTCTTCCCGGACGGCAGCATCAACTTCCCGACCATCGGGGACTCGCCGAAGATGCACCCGAGCTGGTGTCCAGAGTACTTCGGAGATACTATTCTCGTGAACGGGAAAGCTTGGCCTTACGTCCGCGTGCAGCCTCGCATGTACCGTTTGCGTGTGGTGAATGCAGCCAACGCGCGTTTCTTCCAGCTCTCCCTGAGCGACGAGCGACTGTCGTTCGTGCAGATCGGTACTGATGGTGGTCTCCTCGACCGCCCGCAAGTGCTCTCCGAGCTCACCATTGCTCCCGCCGAACGCATCGACTTCCTGATCGATTTTGCACTGTTGGGTAGTGGCGCTCATGAGATCTTGCTGCTCAATTCCGGTCCTGCTCCTTTCCCTAGCGGCGATCCTGCTTTCAGCCCACCACGGACAAAGAATGTGATGAAGTTCTTCGTCGTCAAAGACTCTCCTCAGCAACGGCAAAACCCTGAACCCGAGAGAGCTCGCATCCCTGCACAGCTGAGAGGAGAGACAGAAGAAGATGAAGAAGACTCTTCTGCAATGGTGAAGACCGTTCCCATCGAGAGCTTCTTGCAAGAGGCGAACTGGAGAACCAATTTCATGGTGGAGTTCGACGACAAAGACGACTCGCCCACCCATTCGCTGCTCTCCAACCACTCTTGGAGCGATCCGGTCACGGAGAAGCCGGTGCTGGGCGCGACAGAAGTGTGGGAGTTTATAAACTTCACGCCCGATGCGCACCCGATGCACATCCACCTCGTTCAATTCCGCTTCCTGAACCAGCAATCCTTCAACCAGAGCTTGTCGCAGACGACGATGGGGATGGGAATGGGGATGGAAGTGGGGGAAGAAGGCAAGTCTTGTTCCTTCCATCTGCCGTTTCCGGATCCCCGGAGCTGTTTCACGGAGGAGCCTAGAGGACCTGCAGCCAACCAAGTTGGGTGGAAGGATACCATCGTCTCCTGGCCGGGAAACGTTACAAGATTGTTGCTGCAATGGACGAGTCGAGATGGCAGCGGCAGCGGCCATTTTTTTCCTTTCGATGCTACTGCAGGACCTGGCTATGTGTGGCATTGTCATATTCTCGATCACGAGGACAACGAGATGATGCGACCCATTGCAATCCAGCCTCGACCCTAATCTTTGATCGGCATTGGTTTTGGTGAAAGCTCGAAAAACCCAGAACCCTTTCTTCTTCTTCTTCTTCTACTACTGCAAGGAAGGTACCTCGATCGGCATCGATTTGGTGAAAGCTCGAAACACCCTAAACCCTTTCTTGCTTCAAAACTCAATGACAGATTCAACATAGATTTCCATCTAGCGACTCTTCCTGATCTTCCTGAAGATCTTCGTGATCTGTTTCTGGAATCCTAGATTGATTGCTCAACAACAGATTTGATCAACGCAGATTTCCATCGTGTGATCTTTGTGACGAGAAAGATAGAGAGCCAGCTCTGCCAGGAATTGAATGAAGGATTCATTTTTGGCATCAATCCTGGGTTTCAATTTCTCATAGCTAGCTAGCCAGCCAGCTCTCTTTCTCTTCATCTGAATCCTGAATTTCCAAATTCCTGAGTCCTGATGATTCTTCTTGCTCTTCATCTCAATCTGGAATTCCTGAATCCAGAATCTTCTTGCTCTTCCGGATTCATCTGAATCCAGAATTCCTAAATTCCTGAAATCCTGAATCTTCTTCATGACCAACAGTAGCTTTCTCTAGCTCTCTCTTGCTGTGTTCTTCTTCATCTGGATCCTGTAATTTGTGCTTGACAGATTTATTCTGTTTTGCAGGATTGCAAGAAATGTTTTGTGAGAGAACAAAGAATGGTTTCAAGCTTTCTATGTAACATATAAAACTCCCCTTGCTTCCAACCCCCAACAAAAACTGGATCCCCAACTGCAGCCCACAGGAAAAACCTTGTGACCTTCTTTACATTCCCTTCCCTATCTCACCACCACTTCAAATTCTTCTGTGAAACACTAGGAATCTGAATCCCGACAGAGCTTCCAATGTAGCCAAGCCTGCTCTCTCTCTCTCTCTCTCTCTCTCTCTCTCTCTCCATCTCTCTCTCTCTCTATCAATCTATGAATGAGACTGGTTATCCCATATCATGAGCATAAAAATTTCGCATTGACAAAATAAAAATCAGATTTGGAGAAGTTTCACCACTGCAAGCAAACAAAACAAAAATTTCTTTGTATATTCTCCAAACAACTTGCACAAGTTTACACATACTGAAAACTCAACTCAGTTTCAGACACAAAGAATTTGCCCAATTTTGCTGCTGCTGCAAATGATGCAAATCTCTGTCTCACTTGCTCCACTTGGGCATTTCCATTTTATGGAGTGTTCAATTCCACCCACCCCCCAGGATTTGTATTCAGTAATTGGTGACATTTTCGTCCCCTTTATACATTGGATTTTGTTTGCAATTTCATTTGCAGAATTGTTCCTAGAAAGTCTTGATGTTGACAAAAGCAGTTCACAGGGTGAATTGCTTCTGCATCCTATTTCCTTCCATCTGTTTTTGTGCCACCCTTTGTTTGCAGAATTATTGTCGGAAACATTAGTCTTGATGCTCAGCAAACAGTCCACTGGTAGTGGGAAGCATTAGGTCCCCAAAAGTGAGGAAAACAGAAGAGAAGAAAAGGATTTGAGAGGAGATAGCTCTGACTCTACCATAGAAAACAAAACAAAGAAGGAACTTTCAACCAGACTGTTGAAGGAATCTCCTGAGGTGCTCAATATGGGACCCTGCAAAAATATTTCTCAAATCCAAGTTTCAGTTATTTACTTTTTTCCAACCCCACCCATAAAACTAAAACTGGGACTGCAAATTGGTGGGAGACGACTTATGGCAACTCACCTGGATCAATCAAACTATCTATCCAATCAGAAACAGGGAGCAATCAATCAATACAATTTGAGCATATTTATTATACTCCTCGAAGGCTCCTCCAAGGCCCTGCAAGCTATGTATTCTTCCAGGGTTGTAGCAGTGGATTCACTGGATATGACTGCCGCACCTCATCCAAGATTTTCAATGCAAGGCCCCATCCCGAGTACTGGTGTACATGCTCTCATGACTCAATTGTGAATGAACCCGAACTAAGTTCTTGTAGGGTTTCATCTCGGTAACCTATCTGTAAAGGATAGGTGTGGTAGTTAGGTAGTAGAATAACCAGTAGGTGCATGTCTCTACTAGGTATGTAGATAGAGATAGTTACCAAGTACATAATTGCTAGTGGGTTGTTAGTAGGAAGGTTGTAAAAGCAGAAACTGGGCTAACCTGGGGACCTTGAAGCCAATGGGAAAGTGTTTCCTCTGTCCACCCACCAATCCATCCATTGCTCATGGTTGGCATGCACCATCTGTGGCTGTTGAGCTCTGTACTTTTGCAGAAAAAAGGTCCAATAGATGAGCAAACTGTGAGTCAAGCCAACCAGCTCAAAAACACCCAAATGGCATTTGAAAAATTGAAGTGAATGAGTGCAATTTGCAAGTTACAAATAATTCTTCCGTCTTCACCAAAAAAAATTCTATCCTTGCCAATTCGGTACACATCTGACTCACTACAAGATAGACTCACTATTTGGTGGTGGCTGTCACACCTCCTTCAGTAATTCCTGGAGTCTCAACACAGAGATCACAATGGAAAAACCCCAACAACCTGTACACAAAACTGGCCATCATCATTCATTTAAGTTCTTTCTCTCAAACCTAACTCAACTGTCTACAACAAACAAAAGCTTAGATCCCTCTGCATCAGCATATTGACTGCCACCGCCTTTAATACACCAAATCTTAGGTCTCTCATCAGCATATTGACTGCCACTGTGACTACAATCTAAAACAGATTAGAACTAATCCAGTGACCCTATTCTCTTAAGAATTTTCAACTGGCAGTCTTAATTGCACTTAAGAGGCAAATGCAATTAGGAGCTTAATCGAGAGATTATTCACCAGTTTCTTCTCAAAATGCAATCTTTGAATCCAGCATGTTAAGTTATCACCCAATGCCTTTGGAAGGGTGACCTTAACATACTGTAAAAGTCTACACTAAGGCACATGGATATACTAGACTGCTGCTGCTGCATTAAAAAAGGCTCGAAATTGACCTGATTTTAGCTACCGCCTACAATCCTGCATGAGAAAAATATGTACAACAAAAGTACAACTGGGAGAAAAAATTGCCACTGCAAAATTAAGACAATCCTTAAAAAACATGACTAATGTGGGTTGATCACTGGTTGTCGGGTAATCAGCTTCTCCCGATACTCCACTAACTCTTTTGCAACTGCCACTTTGTTATACCGTTGAGCCTGCAAGACACATCAAACAGTACACAATGCTCATGCTTAGAAAATAGTTGTGGGCATTGCAATTGGTGAACACCCAACATAAGTAGTGCACAAACACAAAAAGGATAGGTCATTTCACCTGAAGAATAAGCTGCTCCAAAAAATTGCTTTTGTCAACTGGAAAATCTGGCACTGATAAAAGCTCAAATAACTGGAAACATCAAAAAATTTAACTAGTTAAAAACACCGCTATCACAATCCAAGAAAAGGAAGAAAAAACTGACAGATTGATTATACCATCTGAAATGTAGCCCAACTGCCAGAGTAATAGTAATCAGCATACCTTCCTGTTGTATATTTACAGTGGCTCTCAGAAGTCTATATCTCTCACATGATCACCAATAACAGTGATTGCATTGCAAGATTGAATATAGAATTGAATAGAGATCAAAGGTAGCAGGAGCCAGCCCTAAACCCTAAACCCATTGAGGTGAAGGGGAAAAAAAGGTGCACCTTCTGTGTATTTGAAGGCTTTGAATATTTGAGAGCTTTAATGACAGAGAGAAGGAATGCAACAACATGAGATTGCTCTTGATGAGAACCTAATGGTGTCACCACCACAATTCGGCGTTTGCGGCCACTGTGTTCCACGATCATGGTCTCAACATTGTTGGTCACAACTGCATCATTTGCTGCTGCCTCAACTTTGTCAGTATTCCCAAGGAATTTCTCTGATGGCTCATTTGGCCTTTCTGCATTCAATCCAGACTTCAAATGCTTTGGATTGAATTTCTCCTCTGCACTTTCAGCACCTAGTACAAAGGTTCTTTGCTCAATGGGTCTGCTGTGGTCAGATAGTGGTGGAAGTGATGCATCAGGGGCTTTTGCATCAGTGATTCCGATGTCACGGCCTGGTTTTGCTGGGGAGGTGACTTCTGTTGATGAGACATCAATGGTGGAGTCAGATGTAGAGGAGGAGGAGGAGGAGGAGGAGAGAGCAGGGCCAGAGGCAGAGTCTGGTGGCAGCCGTCGTCTCCGCTTACGCCCACGTAACAAAGGGCTCGTTCCTTCAAGCCAGGCTTCATCTGCACTTCCATCACTCTTTTCCTGTCTATAGGGGTTGCCAAACATAGTACGTTGTTGCTTGCTTCTGTCTGGCTCTTCTGCCTACAAGCACGTTTTCAGACCATATCACAAACCAAAGACTGAATATAGCCTTGCATCTAGAGAAAAAAACTGTTATGCACCATACCCAATACAATCATCACATGTATCATATAATCTCTGGGCTTGAAAAATGGGATCTGCTAGGCTGTGGCACACATGCCAGGTTTATCAAAACATCAACAATTGCAGTGTCCTTGTGGGCTTTGACTGAAAGAGGAGCCCATTCTTCTTATGGGCAAAACATTTGCTTCTTAAGAGGTAGCTACAGGAGAAGATATACTCACAAAAGGATTGCGAGGAGGCTGTTGTTTCAGAAGTGCATCATTGAAATCACCCATCTGCTCCAGCAATCAGAGAATCCTCCACTCATCAATACGAATACCTACTATATCGAGATGGAAAGCATAATGTGATCACATGGTGAAAGATTACAGATTGCAAGTGAAATGTGGACATAACAACTAGAAACAATCAAAGCTGAGGAAAACCTTCTCAATCGGGAGTGAATGTCGGGCTTCTTCTTCTTCCTTGGCTACCAGGTGGGCAGCAAGGTTGCTGATGCTTGAGTTCAAGATTTTGCCACCCTCTCGATCATTTCTTCGGTTTTGATGTCGTGCATCTGCTGCCAGTGCGACCCGTATGGGTAGGTATTGTAGCTGTCTGTATATCAAAAAATCACATCACCTCAGGATATAGAAATGAACTGTACAGAAACAGAAGGGGGGGAAAACCACTGACAATTGTCCAATCTAGAAGTCAAAAGCAATTTGTCCAGAATCAAAAGACATGGATCCAAACATGAAAGGCAAGCTACAAAAACAAAGAAAAAAACCCACCTGAGCAATTGGTCACGGGGAACATCAAATGGATTTTTGAAGAGACCAATGTCCTTCATGATACCAGTGCTGACGGAGGAGGTTGCAGCAACTTCAGGTCCTACCATTCCAAGAGTAGGAGGAAACAGAACAGGAGTTGCATATGGAGGGGGTGCATGAGGTGGGGATGGGCCTGAAGGCAAAAGCATCTCCCACCCCATTTTCCGGGTGGTAACTTGTTCTCCATGTCCAATTCCTCGTGGCTGCAATGAGAAACTTCCTGTTGTATTGAACCCAGGAGGGGCCTCAGTACTTGGACCCAGCTGTGGGAGAATCCTTCCAGAATGATGCACACCTCTGCTGATTCCTATAAACTGCTGTTCTGTCTGCACACAGTAACATAATCTTTCTTCTTAGCATACACCCATCAACCTGCAGCTTCATAACCGAAAGCACATAACAAAATACTCAGTTCCTGTCTGGAGTTTAGAACTGGTGAAGTTTAGGGTTTAGGTTATAGGAATCTAACTCAAAAGGCTCTGAGTTCCTTCACCAGGACACTGGTAATCCAGTCTTGCACACCTTCTTGGATTGTCAAACCTCAAGAAAAAAACACCATTAGAAAGCAACAAGTGTACTTGTGTTTCTTTCATATATCCAGAAGTGATGTAAAGACTAATATATCATATCAAACATCTGATAAGAGGGGAGCTTTTGTACCATGATACGAGACATATCAGCATCAAAAATCACTTTCGCTTCTGACTTGAGTTTCTTCAACTGAGTGCCCACAAAACCGGCAAGCAGCGAATTTTCCATGGAATCTGGAACCACATGGGCATTCAAGCCCCAGCGCTTGAGGGCATGACGCAAAGGTGGCCCATAGTATGCAGGGATACTGTTACAATAGCGCTCCATATCTTGACGCCACTGTGGCAGTGGAGCCATTTTGGCAGCACCTGGTATCTTCCCTAATTGGTCAAGAAGCTGCCATAACACCTGGTTTTTGTTCACACACAGCAGTATTATCATGTCATCAGAGCTTGCAGCCAGCTTTGAAAAATTCGAAATCCTCTTCATGTTGAAATCCAATAGAATCTGGAATTCTGTTCAGAAGTGATCTGCTCATACATTAAGCATAAAGGAAAGGCTACTCACTGGGTAATTGTAGGGGAGAACAAAGAGTGTAAGATTGCTCCCGCCACGGTTAAGTCGTAAGAATCTGTATTGGAGCCACAGTTACAAAAGAAAATCCTTACAGAAGAAGCCCTGAGACAATGTCTGGTCTAGTAATGTGATCAGATCAGGGGTCTTCAATGGGAATGCAAAATGAACAATGAGAAGAAAAAGTAATTCACCCAAATGGATCACCATAGCCATTACTGGGGCCTTTGCTATTTCGCACATACA
>Ga0116231_10006152_pt1 | contig 23140 bp, 16 predicted proteins | sample S1TSphgellanicum_2_FD_89695 | JGI IMG/M metagenome (GOLD analysis project Ga0116231, IMG submission 89695) | Host-associated microbial communities from peat moss isolated from Minnesota, USA - S1T2_Fd - Sphagnum magellanicum MG | ecosystem: Host-associated > Plants > Peat moss > Unclassified...
ACCAATGTAAAAATATTGTGAATTCTTTCAAATAGGTTTCCTTTTAGTTCAATCCTTCTTTTTTTCTTGTTTGGAGGCAAAGAGGTTGTCAACCATAAGGTTATGGAAAAAAATGGCAATAATCTGAATGACAAATTGCCCAAATATCATCCTTTTATCATCCTTTTAAATCTCTATTTGCATCAAAATTCAGATCTCTACAAATCTCATGATATAAAATATCTTTCCTTAGATTTGGCGATTTTAAAGCCACAAAAATGACATATTTAAGGTGTAGGGTTTAGGTTTTAGGGTTTAAAGGATGAAATAATTTCACTACCCGTTAAAATGTCCTTAGTTTCTAAAGAAAACCTTTGTGTAAAAAAAACAAAACTACAAGTTGCATTAAAATACAACCAATGGTGTTATGGGTGCAACCACATCTTTTGTTCAACAATAGGTAATGTGCTATGCTTAAATAAACTTGATTATTGATATTCAAAACTTCAAGGCCACCCATTGACAAAAGAATGTTTATTATAATTTTAAAAAGAAAATGTAAAAAACCAAAATATTTTTAAATGACTATGAACAAGATGTATTGTGCTAAAGCATTAATTGAAAAACTAAATAATGATGTCCTATTGACATCTATTGCAAAGGAGATCGATGACGTTTTACATTTCAAAATAGTGGATACATTTTTATTACATTTTTTTTTCTTAGTTGTTTTTCATAACATTATAAAAGGTCTTTCTTTATGAGAACCTTAGTTCAAAACTCAATGTTGTCATGATTTCATATCATAGAATTACAACAAACATTTGGTGCACATTTATAAAATTAAAGATGATGAAATCAAGAAAAATGTGCATGGTGTTATTCATGTGCACTAATAGATTTTTCATTAGAAAATGTGCAATGGGTGAATGATGTCCATTTGAATGATGCAAAGAATATTTTGAATAAATGCATGAATGTGTGCATGGATTTATTTTATATGAAATTTGGGATCTAAAAACTAAGGTTGGGTGTAAAAAACTAAAAGGAATTAAAGTTTGCATAACACGATATGGTCAACATGTGTAAATAGAAAACATGTTAGGACTATAAGGAAAATATTGTTAATAAATTTGAAAACCAACAATTTATCAATCATTATAATATTTGTTTTAAAGGTATTTTGCATAGAACTAAAGTTTAGTACTTACCATTTGGCAACCATCCTCATGATTTAAATATGGGGGAATTTCTATAGTCATTTTCTTATGGTTTTTTTTCAAGAATCAAAGGTGTTGTGTGCAAGTTTATGTTCCACTATTTTTATAGAATATAGGAACTAGATTTGGTTGTTGTTTATAGGTATTATTGAAGTAAATTTTGAAACATGGTTAGGATTTAGATTTTAAGTGGTAATCTCTAGAGGGAATTTAATTTGCAATAGATTGAACACACCAGTTTGGGTATACTCTATATGCAATATGTCGAGAATTGTAACTAAAAGTCTATAGAAATAATTGGAACAAACAAATAAACAAGATGTGTAGGGTGTAGAAGCAATGCAAGTGGAGAATAAGAAAAAAATTGCAAGCATTCTTGAAAGTGTTCATCAAAATACTCCTATCCTACCAAATATTTTTCATGCTATTTTTTGTGATACTAAACTTTAACATCAAACTTCAAAAATGGTGTTTGTAAACACATTTTTGAAAAGGTTTTAATTGGCATCTATTTCAAGAACAATTAAAACACTTGATTAAGAACAATTTACCTTGCACAAGTAGGAGGGACATCTTTTACATACTTGTCCATTCATACAAAATGATTTATGGTAGATGAGAATGAACGATTTGATGGAACAATTTATTAGCTAGGAAGTCATGCATGATGAACCACTAATCACAAGAATACCAAAACATGTATAAGTTAACGAGGTTGGTAAATGTTAATATTTTGAAACTTGTTTATTTTTTAGTTATGTGGTTCAACATTTTATTATTCAGATATTAAAGATATGTAACATTAACCAACTACATAATTCAATTTTTAAACTCAAACAAGAATCCATTTCAAAATCCATATATTCAAGAACATAAATTTGCAATAACTTGAAAAAAATTCAAATAATATGGAATTGAAAACACAAAACAGAAACAAAATACAATGTAACACAAATGTGTTTTTGTATCAAAATCCTTCTTTAACTCCTTTCATGAGCTTTTCATCATCAAAAATTACTCAATGTCCTAATGATCATCAATTCATAACTCTTCCTATAAATCCTTAATTTCCCACCATGAATATGAATTCAAATTTTCAACTAATCTAATCACTCAACCTTATGTTGCCATTTTCTTTTATAATGACACTTCCTCTTGTCCATTCTATCCAATAATGACAATATAATTTTGTCCATTCTATCCAATAGTGATAGGATAATTCTGGATAAAACCACAATCAAAGGAGCCACCAAAGTGAATGGACGCTCTTTAAAACTAAATTTTCATATGTTTGAAAGATCACAAGGGAAACACAATAATTTGGATTGTCATAAATGTTTTTGGAATATTTTTCATTAATTGCAAAATTTACATGCTCAAACTTTAACACAAATAAAAAATGTTTTTACACATTCAAAGCATTGAAACCTCGGAAGTCAAACGTCTTTTTTTATACCAAATGTGCACTATTCATTCTGAAAATTGGAAAAGATTTTAACATTGATGATTAGAAGGTCAAAAGGACTTGAATTCATGAAACAAAAATTATAATCAATTTGAACACATTTGATTCAAACATGTTTTCGACCCTAAAAATTATGAATTTGAAAATGTGGCCTTAATAAAAAAATATTCATATTTATTTGATAGAGGAGATGAATGCATAATATATATGATATAAAATCAATTTGTAGTTAAAGCCTATATATATTTAACATGTAGTGTTAAATTATGTATTTAAAATGCAAATTTTTAAGTTATAAACCAACACATAAATGACATGTGTCATGTGTAGTCCTTGGAAAAGGACTTTTACCACAACACCTTTAGCTCCTTTTATCATGTTTTCACCCTTTTGCTTTTAACAAAAGTGGGTGTTCAATAATTTTTTTGATTTAAAGAGGTTGTTTATTGGACCTTTGTTGCCCATGGGTGGGTGGGAGACTAATTTTTTTCACAAGAACTAATGAATTTAATATTGGGCCAATATTTTCACAACCTAATGCATGAGCAAACTAATTAATTCTTACCAAATTTTTGTACATCATATGGAATATTCAACTCAACAAGTAATGAAATCAATAGCTAGATTGAGATTTTTAGTCGAAAGTTTTGGGATACCAATAAGAGCAATTCCATTGTCAACAAAATGGGCATTGGATAAAAGACTAATGATGGTGGTTGCTAAGGATGGACATAGGTAAACACTTAATATTAATCCAAGTGGTGTTGTAGGGAATTGAATCCGAACAACGAATTTGGAAATTCACATAGAACTATCCAGTGTATCACAAGGATACCTACCATGTACCCATGGATGATGTTTGTACCAATTTGGAGTAACATTGTTCTTATTGTGACAACTAGTATACTAGGAACAAGACTAGTTATACTTTAATTAATGTTGGTATACCAATAACATAAGTACCCTCACAACATGTAGTACTTAAATTTAGGTGGAATAATCCTCCGATGCCTACATGGATAGTATTGATGATAAGGAATGTTACATTGACAAAGGCTAGAAGGCAACATGTTAGGAAACAACTTCCTTATCCACCATATGTCAAAAATATGAATCCTTACACTCATGTATGGATGTTCAAAATAGTAATAAAAGCAAATGGTGAAATAAAAAATGAAGACATTATTGTTCATATTCACTTTACATGATACAATCGTAATATGGAGTTATAATTTCCTTGTAGAACATTGCAACAACATTTTTGCAAACTTGGAACATGTATTTTATAAATAGTTCAAATTTGTGAATAACAATGAATAAGTATACATGTGGTTGAAAACGTTCAAACAAGATCACACAAAAAGAATGGAAATGTATTACAAACACTTGATGAAACTAGCCAATAGTCTAAAATAAAGACAACTAATGGTTTTTTACAACATTGTTTTGGTTTGGACTTCAACCATACTTAAGGATTGCTATAGCAAGAATGCCAAGAATTACCTTACAACAACAAAAAGAAGTTGTAATAACGCGTGATGAAGACATCATTAAGGTAAAAGGATACAACTAACTAGTTATTCCAAAACCAATGTCTACTATTATGACCACATTAGTAACATGTGATGTTAAAACGAACTTGTTTTGCATAAAATTTAAGTGTATAATCACACGGTGGAAACTTGTTGCAATAAAGAGGAAACAATTATTAATGTTGTTGAAGTAACAATTTAAAATAACAAAAATGCAAAACTAGTGCTATTTCCTTGTCACATGTGTGGTCTAGTGGGGCATAGGATGGTGGATTGTCCATAATTCGTTGAAATGCAAAAAATGTTCAAAGATAAGAATGCCAAACCAATAGAAACTTCAACGACATAAAAAAAAACATTGACTACTTCAATCAACATGGTTGCAATGATGACTATAAGTTAGAAGAATGAGGATTAAGTGTTCAAAAAGAGGGAACCATTAAAGAAGAAAACTACAATAGGTTGGACAAGGGAAGAGGAGATATAAAATACATTTTTGGAAACAATTCAACAATTACATGCAATCACATCAGAAGGCAGAAACATGTGTTTCCTACTTTCTAAAACACTACTTGGGTTGGATTGCCTAATGTGGAGGTATAGGTTGAAATACCTATTACATTAAAGACACATAAGGAAAGGAGAGTAGTAGTGAAGACCATGGAGGAAATATTCCAAGACATAAACATGCATATGTTGGAAACCAAATGTATTCTAAACTTGGGGCAATTGTTAAAAATTGCTTTTGATTTAAAATGGTACCTATGGCAGAAGATGAAATCGTTAAAAAACACAAAGGTGTCAAAATCAATTTTGGAGAATACAAGTATTAAAATTAATGGAGCAACATTGGGAACAATTATTGTTGTAGTAACCATTGATAATCCCATGGGGATGATACAAGTACATGTGGGTAAAAACACCATTGAGGATGTTATATTAGGTGGTGGATCCAAAGTTAACATCATTATAAAACAACTTTGTGGTAAGTTAGGGTTACCAAAACCCTAACCAATAGCTTATGACTTAAAAATGGTTTATCAAACCACTACCAAATTAATAGATTTAATTTGAAACATGAAGATTATGGTGCATGGGATACCATATGTAGTGACCTTTTGGTATTGCATAATAATGACGTAGTGGATGCCATTTACTCAATGTTGTTGGGTATATTATGGTTGCAAGATGCCAAAATCTCACGTGATTGGGGCAACAAGTTGGTAACTACTCATGGTAATGGTATAATTAAAAATTGTTGTAACTAAACAACTAGGCAATGACACAAAATGACTGGAGCTGCTAATGTGTTATTATTTTCAACATGGAATCACAAATGATGAAAAGGATGTGATGTTCACAACATAATTGGTGTTGTTTTCCATTGGTACTATTATACTACCAGAGGATGTTGGAGTATTACCTGAGTCACGAATGGAACCAAATTTGTTATTTCACAATTAGTTGGTTCAATACCAAACATTAGTGTAATAGGTATTTCAAAGTTGGTAGGAATCCAACCCATAATCAACCTAAAGGACATGGTGTACCCAAAGACCTATTATCGCCATATTATTGGTGATATACAACTGGATGAAATGTCACCTATTTAGAAGTGGGTGCAATAGATGCAAATGGCAAAATGGACATTGATAAAGGAGGAACAATTCGTCAAACTAAACTTGGGCACCACTGAACAATTGTAATGTGTGAAGATTAATGCATAATTGATAATGTCTCAAACAAGTTTTTTAAAATATAAGAAAAAAAACACTTATGATTAATTTTCACCATCTCTAATGCATTCCAAACATTTTCATTTATAGAGGTAAACCACACCTACTCACCAAAGATGCCAAACCATGGAGGGCTTGTTCAACAATAATAGGAATTTATGTGTGTAATTATAATGCAATCTATAACAAGAAGCAACAAACTACATTTTTTTTTCAACCACAATTTTAGGTTAAAGTTTTGGGTACATGTGGGGGGTTGAAGGGATTTGGCTAAATTTTTTGTTTCTATAGGAAAATATGAAAGTATTTTGTCAAAGGATTAAACTAATAATGTGGTAGTTTTACAATTTGCATAAACTCACAAATTTTTTCCCCAAGTGTGGAAAGAGACCATACACACAAGAGAAAAAATTTATAGATTGTGAAATCTTTTTGAGAATCATAGAAAATGTCATTATAATGATTATAATTCTATAAAGTTTTATTTTACACTTGTAAAAATGCACAAGACTATTTGAAAATATTTTCAACACCACACACTTGTTGCATGTTCTCCCCTTTTCTCTAATAAACCAAGAGCTCCAAAAGGACCTTGCTAATTGAGAAAACTATGAGCTTGCCTCCTACCATGAATTTCTTATTTCATCCAAAGGACCTCAACACCTTTGAGTTCACCTCTTGCATGTTATTGGCCTTCCTTGCATACATTCTTTCAATGAAAGGACCTTAGTGTTTCTAAGAGCTCAAAAGTTGTTTTGCAAACCCTTTTGCATGCCCTATTTGCTGTTATCACAATCAAATGAACCAACAATGACAAAGGATTCAAGGACTGCAATTCTTTTTGTGGTCATTTTCACTTTCTCATAGATGGGACTTTTTAGATGAAATCTTTTGCAATATGTTATTAAAAATACATATATAATTTCCTCAATACATCACATTTTTCTTATTATCTTTTGATGAATAACTAAGTATTTTCTAAAAATGCATAAATTCTACCAAATCTTATGTTTCATTTTGAGAAATTATCCTAATTTCAAATTGTATCAAAGTATGCAAATTATTATTATTTGTGTTTTCTTGTATCATAAAATACAACTTTGCTTTAGATGTCATGTACATTACACCCCATTTACATTTGGTAAAGGACTTTTGAAATTAAAAATTTTAGTTCAATAGATTTTTAATTTTTAAAAATTTCAAATTCCACAACTTTCAAATTGTGAGTGCTTTTTGAATGTGAGTAATCAATGAACATTATTTGAATTTTTTTCTCATCAAAATTCCATTATTAAAAGAGCTTTTAGCTTAGTAATTTTCAAAATTGGCCATTTTAGATGTAATTGTTGTTCAAGTTCAAAGGTTTTTTTATTAAAACCAAAACTTAAAATATATATTTTTGAATTTTTAGTTGGAATTCCTCAACGCTCATATTAGTCATTTAACACAACTTCCCATGATTAACATGGCATTAAAGTGGCACCACAAAAATATATATTTTAAAATTACAATTTTGAAAGAGTTTTGGGGATTGTTCAACATGGTTTTTAGCTTGTTTGATTGTAAATGCACCTTGTTCACTATGAGGAATTGAAAGCCTTTGAAAGCTTGATCAATTCACATTGGCCTTTCTATCATGTCTTTTGATGTTTTCTTCTCTCTTTTGGTTCACACATGTTTTGAATTCATGTGCAAAGCCTTTTAAGTTTTTTACACCTAAGAAATTTAGTTTCAAATTTCACTTTAATTTTTTCCCCTTTGTATTGTGTTTGTCAGGTCTTTTTTATTACCCTTCATATTTTGCATGAACACAAGGTTATTTGTCCCCCCTTTGTAGGATTTTACAAATATATTTAATTACCCAATATATATTTTGCCCAAACTCATTATAAATGATTTTCTTCCTTATGGAATACAATTTTAAAACTTGCATCTTCACCTTAGGCAAAAGCTTGGGGTTGTTTGATTTATAACCATTCAAATTTTTGTAATCAAACACATCCATCCTCAAATATAACATGCCCTTCTTCAACCAATTTCTTGGGATCGATTCCAAATTTGGGTAATGTCATGATTGTAGTCCAATATTTCAAATCATGACTACCATATTTACCTCTTCTGTGCCCTTTTTTTAGTTTCCTTCAATATTTGAAAAATTTTAAAACCATTTTGCCCAAACAAATTCTACAAAAAATGAAATTGTACGACAACCAATAAGTTGATTATCAATTCAAAAACATGGAGGAAAGCACCCATGACATTATCAATCTAAAAATCACAAATGTGTAACAAATGTAATGATATTTATACATACAAAATATATTGACAACTTCAAAACAAAGCAATTTTGTACTCAAAGAATGTTTCTATGGATACAATTTTGGTCATGACATGCATAAACATCCTTTGCGAATTTAATTGTGGTTCAAAATTTTGCTTACAAAGATAAAATAGTTGTTTTTGTGTGGTTGAAGGAGACTCAATAGTTTTTGTGGTGAAAGGCATGTATAATTACAACTTATCAATTCTTTTCAACACCTATGTAATCTTACAAGTTTAAAAGCATTTAGGTGTGTTTCAAAGAATTCAATTGCATATTTTTGTTTCAATTTGTGTAGCTTGACTACATTTGTGAATTTTTTTTTGTGATGTTGCATGACTTTTAGGAAGTCAAATGCCTATTGCATCAAAATATGAACCTCTTCAAATCTCCCCACATTGATTTTCTTTGAAACACAAGCACAAGTGTTTGGGTGCAATCACAAATCAATGAGCCAATTTGTTTACTTTGTTTCAAAGGACTATAGTCCCTTTGCCAAAAAACACATTTTCATAAAAAGGAATTAATTTTTTAATTATATTATTACTTTTATTTACTATAGTTTCCCCAATATATCACATGTTTTTTATTAGTCATTTTCAAATAAATATGATTTTCTAAAAATGTAAGATTTTGCACTAGATTTGTATGTTTCGTTTCGAAAAATGATAACAATTTCAAATCATGTCAAAACATGTTAAATATTTTGAGGTTTATTATTTTGTATTATAAGCTAAATTTTTTATTTTAGACACCATTTACATTGCATCACATTACATGTCATAAAAGATTCATGAACATTAAATAGACTTCAAGTTTCAATTGTTTTTGGAAAAACATCCAATTATAGATTCTTTCTATTTTGAGTGTTTTTTATGTGTGTCTAATAACCCCCTATTATTAAAAAAAAATTCAACATCAAAGAGTTTGTATATTATGAAAATCAAGGGCCTCTTTGTGAAACTAATAATGTTTGACCAAAAACCTGTTCAATTTTTAAGGTCCTTTGTTCATATCAAAACTCAAAATCAAAAGATCCAATGGTTCAATTTAGATATCTCAATATCCATATTACTCATAAAGCACAACTTGCCATGATTAACATGCCATTAAAGGGGCACCGCATAGGCATATATATATATATATATATATATATATATATATATATTTTTGAACATGTTTTTACATGTTTTTTTTTTATTTTTATTTTTTATCTGTTTTTTTTTTTATCTCGAAAAAAGTTTTTCACAAAAAAATCTATGTCCCCAAACTTTTTTAAGCCATATGGCAGTGATGGATATTCATTGGATTGGTAAACAAATATTGTTTGTAATTTTAGTAACTCACATTCCAACTATTTAACCATCGAAGCATCTTTGACCTTTCAATAGTTTAATCAAATTTCATTCTAATGCATTTTGAAAGTTCCTTTTCATACCTACTTTTGTATGCATAAAGCTCATAAAAATTGTAGTGCAATGAAGTTACAAAAATGGAAGGAGGTGTCATAATTAACAATAAAAATGACGACAACAATACCAAGTTGTAGTTAAAGCATGGAACAAATTACAACAAAGGGAAAATGGGAAGTTGAGTTGACCAAAAACTTGTGTCTAGTTCATGGGCAAATTACAATGAAAACAAAATGTGGTTCAAAGATGTTTGGATCAATTCAAATCCACACATGCACATGGTCAATTTGTTGGCCCTTCAACTTAAATGAATGATCCAAAACAATTTGATGAAAGAATATCTTGAAAACAAGATTAAACACAAGACTAGATCCTTCTCATCCTAAGTTGTACACCTAATGAGTTTGAACCCATTTAAAGTGCACAAATCTTAATGATAGAAATTTAAGTTGAGCAAGAAAAGAGTCTCAAAACATAAGGAGAAACTCAAATAGGCCAACTTGCTCTCCTTTCCCAAGAATTGCTAGTTTTCACTCAATTTTTATATAAGTTTATGCATTTGCAATATGGATACATGTACACTAAACCCAAGCTATACTAACCTTGTAAGCATGACACATATTGCCCAAAAAAATAACAGACTTGTGCATTGAAGAAAATCACATTCAAAATCACAAATACACCAATTGATTGTTTTGTAGTTTCAAGAAAAATGCCAAGACATGAAAATTGGGAAATTCAACCAAAACTTAACAATATTATAAACCTAAATGAATTTAAAATGGAAAAAATCAATTCAAATGTAGTCTACTAGGTTATTATTTCTGCAAAGAGTGGCACCCAAAACGGGCACATGTATGTGATCTAAACTAGCCTCCTAAAAGCTCAAGCTAGACATTACATCCAATGTGGAATTGCCTCTATTTTGTTTAGCATAGATGGGCATAAAATTGTAGCTAACATCACCAAGTGGTTTGATTTGATACATGAAATTGTCCTATGTTGTTGGCCATTAGAGATGTTGATGCCATCTAAAAAAGAGAGTGAGAGCATGTTAGAAGGAAAAAAAGAACCTTGTACAAATTTGTGGCATGGATTCATGAAAATAAAAATTCAAACTTATGCAAATGTTCACAAAGTAAGTGGTCATTTGTAATTGACATTGTATGGGCATCTAAAAAGCACAATCCCTAAAGTAAAAAAAACCCAAATCCAAGACAAGGGAGTTAAGCTACATGATTGAAACAAACATGTTGAATCAAATCCACATGGTGTGTCAAAAAAACTTACATCTTCTTTCTCACATGCTTTTCTATTTAGTTGACCATGTTCTTTCCCATGCTTTAAACCACTATTGCCATGGTCTAATGAACTACAATTGGTCTCCTCACCCAATTGTACTTTGATTCATGGGCATCTAAATACTAGTTAGCGCTTGAAGATGAAGCCTCCTATATGGCCTTAAGTCTTCACTTGTCACAATACAAGTTATGATGTGAGTTTTTCTTAAGCTATCAATGCTTGGAAGTTCCTTTACCACCATTGCCCTTTTCAAGGTTGTTGCATGAACCTTGTAAGTTTCACCTAATTTTAGTGAAATTCACTCACTTTGTGGATAACCAACATTTAGAGCTGAAAAAGGCCCCAAAAGTTCATTTGCATGTAGCATACATGAAAGGCTAAGGACGCAGCAAGAAGCTAATTGTGTCTCCATATGCAAATAAACAACAGTGAAAGATGGACATAAGACATGCCTATTCTATCTGACACCTGATAGACATTGTTGTAATGGACTCAATTGGGTCAAAATCTAATTTCTGGGGTGAAGAAGGTGAGTCAGAGAAGGCAAGAATTTGGACTACAGCAGACCTGTATCATTTGTGCCTAATTCTGCAGCATATTCTGTTGTGGCAATTCAACAAGTGGACTTTAACAACTGTGAGAAGTTGATTACTGATTACCTTTCAGGTTGAAGGTGGGTTGCTCTGGTGTTATAGACAATGAACACCCTTTGGCTCATTGATTTTTGTTTTGTCATGCAGCATGTTCTTGATCTGCTGCACCTGGCACATTGCAAATATCCGTAAAAATACCTCTGGTAAAACCCTTTGCTATTACTCACTGCGTCCAGATGCTTGTGAACCTAAATCAGTCCAAGAATCTCAAGAACAGCATGCACAGAATAAAATACTGAAAAAAGTAGTTTCAAAACTGTGGTCTCCTGTTACAATATGATGAGTGTTGCAGGTGCATATACTTGGGAGTCCCCAGTGATCTAATTGATATTCTCCCCCAAGGTAACAATTCTTAAGCAAATTTGTACAAAAATTATGTGATACATATGTGCAGCTCCACACTTCTGCCTACCTCACACGCACTAGCCAATAAAACAAGGGAAATTGGGCAACCCCCATGAGGAGAAGAAGATAGTGATGTCGGGTGGAATCTCGATCATAGCTCCTAGCTTCCGCAAACAACAATCTCTTCATTGTCCTCACCAGGAAATTTGCCATGCACAAACTAGTCCAAGGCAATGTGATGTAGTAGGCATAGCTCCATAACATGGAAGCTAAAACTGAAACAGAAACCCCTATAGAGGAATAGCCCCCATAGGCAACCAGATCAAGGAGTGGAGCATCACTGCTCCCTAAAGCAAATAGTGATGATTTCAGCAGAATGGTTTCCACTGCCCATCCGAGCACAGCCTTTGTAAAGAGCGCACCCATCACATCAGGTGTGAACCTGTCACGTCATTGAATATAACCCAAACCAAAGGGTGTAAAGTTCAGCTTCAACCAATCATCAAGAATTTGAAGTGAAAGCATACCCAAAAGCTTGGTTTTAAGAGGAGTACCAAACACCATGCAAAAATTTTCTTCAAAAGATTGCAAACCAAATAGCATAAAGATGAAGGTACTCTGCAAGTACTTACTTGCCAGCAATTCCCAGAGTAAGGCCACAGAGAACAACATAGGTGCTGAAGGCCATAAGTGGCAGGTAAAGGTCTGGAGCATTAATATCATGGCGAGGTGGCTTATATTTCAGGCCCCCAGCTACCTGCTCTGCTATTCGTGTCCAATGGCCCTGCAAAGCCTGATGTTATATGAGGACTTGAAAATCATGAACATGGACATGCCACATCTTCTTACAAATACACCTCAGATTTGATAGATTCTGCTTCATGGGCACATATTAAACAGCAGAGATTATCAGTAAAAGGAAGTAAACCTTATGAAGAAATGGAAAGAGCACCACTTTGAGCTTGTTCTTGACATATTGGTCATTCACTTGGAAATAATATTGCACATCATGAGTTGCAAAATATCTGCTTACCTATATACATCCAAACTCAATCCCCACTGACATCAGTTTAGTTCTCCAAAGATGACAAAACAGACTTAATCTATAAGATAACCGAGAAATAACAGCTCAAATCAGAACCCTAACCAGAACCCTGATCAAAACCCTAGTATTTCCAGAAGTAAAAAACCAAATCAGGTTACCTAGCTGCAGATCTCGATTGCCAAAACATATATGTCAGTAGCATGTACATAGTTCCACTGCACACCACATTTCATGACCAAGAAAGAAAGCAGATTACTTGTGTTCTGAATGCAAATTGCCACTATGAAATTCCATAATTGCCACCAGTACAAAATTCAGTGATTAGTGTGATAGGTGGTGCAGGGTGGTGGCATGAATGCACAAGGAAGGAGACTTTGCCAATGCAATTGCTCTTTATCCTTTGAAAGAAAATCAATAAAAGCAAACAGAGTGTATGTTGTAAAACTGGGATGGGGATAACAGTTGGAACATTACATTGCTTTGAACATATTCTTTGCTATTGCCAAGATATGTTCCAAGAATGCCAGAGCTTGCACCATAGAGGACATCATTGAAGGGGTTGTTTACACCTGCTGCTGCTGGGACTCCACCAGTTTGTTGCCCAAATCGAGGATCATATCCACCTCCAACTCCACCAGGTCCCTGCATCAATCACATCCCATAAAACAACATCTCCTGCTTCATCTTCTTCTTCATCATAAACTTCCAATAATAAAGAAACAGACTCTCTCTGTGACCCTTCTCTTCTCTCTTATGTTAGATTCCACAGCCACCTTACTCGTTCCTCTAACCCCAATCTCCTCAAGTCACTCTTCATTTCTTCCTCACACCATCGCATCGCATCATCAAGATCATAACAAGAAGAAAACAAGAAGAAGTCCCATGCACAAGGCAAGGCTTCGTGCGCGTCACTTCTTTCCGTTTCCAAACTTTAGGGAAAAAGACCAAGCAGCACAAACCTGAGGCGGAATTTGCTGCCATGCCATCGCTTTCGAAAAGATCTGAGCTGAAGCGATCCAAGTAGTTTTGTATCCCTACAAACTTATAAGAACAGCAGCTTCTGTTTTTTGTTTTTGTTTTTGTTTTTGGGTTTGTGTTTGAAGAAAAAATGATCCATCAAAGCAGGAGCTAGGGTTTGCAATTGGAGATCTTGCAACCCTAAATTCCTGCTGTATTTGTACCAATTGTCCTGTTGCAGTAGGCAGAGCAAGAAGGGGGATTGTAGGAGGCTTTTTTTTTGTTTTTGGGTATGATGATGAAGTACACTATCCACTGGAGAGAGCTCCTGCTTTGGATTCTGGTTACTTTCCACAGTTAGGCAAACTTTGTTTTTTGCTTCTTCAAAGCTGCAACAGAAAGGATGTGCGGACTTGAACAAAAGTTTGCAACTGATGAGACTCTTTCTGAATCTTTGCAACATCATTGCAGGCCAGAGGTGTTTGACTGCGATGCTGGAGTCAGGTGAAGAAAGATGCACTCCATCTCCCCTCACTAAATTGCATTTGGGAAGAGGTGGGTGGACCCATTTGCTGGCCCTATGATGGCTTCTCTAGTCCCTTGCTGATGCCATCTTGCTTATCACCTCCAGCAGCAAGCAGGAAGGGCATCAGGCTCCTCTCCTCTGATGGTACCAATGACAGCATGACCAATGAAGACCTTGACAAGAAAGTGAATCAAGTGGCAAGCTGCAAAACCCAGGAGTCGGTGAAACATCCACACAGCCACAGAAGGTACAAATTATTTACACACTCACTCACAACATGATGTCATTCTTGTTGCTCTGAGGCACATCACTCGTTGGGCTGATCTTTTCATTATATGCTTTTGTTTTCTCTGAAAGGTCATTGTTTAATTCTTATTCCAACTCCACAGGTCAGAATCCTGAGAATTCTGTATCAACCTCACCAAAGAAGCAGATTTTATGCTTCTTGCAGCCACACTCAAGCCCATACCATGTAGAATATGGCAAATGCTCATGCCCTTTGCAGGGGCTATAATGGCTGGAGCCCATGCAGGCTGGTCATTGAAGCTTGACAGATCAAGATGGGGCAGGGCAGAATAAGGGATGCCAGAGGCAAGATGCAGGCGGACTGAAACCTAATCCCTGTGACTGGGTCCAGTATGAACAACAACCAAGCTACCAAAGGTGCTGCAATATGGTGCCAATTTCCACTCTACTTCTCATCAAGCCAAATGGTTATTACCCCCCACAGATCAAAGTGTGCTCAGAGGTTCAATCTTACTCTATACTGGCTTGATTTGATTGTTGGTGTGCTGAAAGACACCTTGCCATTGTCAGGAAACACTAAAGTAGTGGTGGAGAATTGAGGGCTGGTCATGGGTATATGATCACAGCTATCAAGTATCAAGACAGAGCATGCAGATTTGGCACTAACCAACATCAGAATTAGCAGGTATTTCAGAATCTAACATGAAGATTTGCACTGACAAATAGTCATAACTACTCTGTCATCTAATATCTTCTTAGTATTTTACTTGAAATTAACTGAAAATATTGCGAGGATGACAGGTTGAGTTCTTGAAGGATGTGATGCAGTTTGTGGTCTCAAGAGGGCATGGGCACCTTTGTCCATCCATCTGGTTCAGAAAATTTCTGTGAAGGTATTCTCAATGGAAAACTCCTTGACCTTATTAACCTATATCAAGAGGTTTGCAGAACTTTCCCAAAAAGATATTTAACTTCTGTATGTCCAGTTTGGACTTGTGCACTCAGTCTGCAATAACTGGAGCAGGGTTGCCTTTGGCTGAGTACAAAAGTGATGTGTGTAATGTCTGTATTCAATTTGAGTTTGAAATTTCAGGTGGTTTCACATGGAGGTTTTCATCTCAAGAATGGTTAAGACTGTGGAATGTGAAGTCTTTTCAAAGATGGACAACCATGCTTAACAAACAAGATGACCGTAAGCATATTTGACTGTGTAAGAAGAAAAACAATGACTTATTGCTGCCTAAACACTAGGGTTTCAGTTCAGGGACTTGACTTAAAAAGAGCTTTCCTGATTCTGATATTCAGAGAGTAGATTAAACATGAATTGCCCCTCCAACTTGTCCCGCTGAATGCACAAACAATTTGGGACATTTTTCTCTTCAAAATTTCAAACAATTCTACAAGTCAAGAATCCATCTGCTTTATACGTGTGTGCCCAATTTTCATATAGGTCTCTTTCAGTATATTTTAAAAACACAAATAAGATTCAAGGTGTTCTTATTGGCTTCATAACAAGACTGTAAGATTCATGGTGTTAGAGCATAAATTCACGTTGAACATTTCATAGTGAAGTTATGCTTTTGTTATTGTTGCAATAGTGCATCAGGGTGTTTGCAAACTGCCAAAGATGTGAGCTGGGCTGATGTAACTTACTGATGAAACTTTGAAGGGATTTGGAGTACATAACCTATATATGAAAAGCCATGAACATGTTTGTGAACTTGCACTTACCCTTGCTCTTAGGTCTTCAATGGGGACACGTTATACTTTTGGTGATGGCAATTTTCTGTATTCCTTCTAGATACAGTGTTCTTCAAGGATATGAAATTGTGCACCACCAACTGAGATGATTTGGTTTTATGCAAACGCAGTGAGAAGCAATCCAGCACATATGTTTTCAAGCGATTGCAAGAATTGTCTCGACATTTGTTATTGAGGAGAGCACAAGGAGATTTCATCACAACAGATCTTGAAGACCATCCTAAACAATCATCTGAGGTATGAGAAAGACCAAAACTCATATTGAAATTGTTTCAATCAGTTTGCAGCATCAGCAGCACATAACTAACTATGTTGCAGAGCAGACCTGAGTATGTACCAGTATATGGACATATTGATCTCCATTTCTCTTCAAGCTCATATGTTTTGACAAGAAACATCATAGTTCTTTCCTAGTTCATGCACTATATGATACTATCTTTAACAGAAAAAAGGTTTTTCTTTTATGGGTTTTTGTGCTGATTGCAAAAATAACAACTATGTCAAAGGAAACTGCTAACCATAACTCAAAATGCTTTTCATATGGAAAGTTAACACAGTTCAAGACCTTGTGCTTGGGTTTTTATACGAGTAAAGAAAGAGAGGCGGAAGTGATCTGGTGTTCAAATAGATTTCAAACTTTGATGAACTGCAATGTCTATGCGTTCATTTGAACTGATCTCAAACTATTGTTGGACTGTGATGGAGTCTCACACACATTGATGGATTGTGAGAATTGGGTTTTGAGTGAAATGGAAAATTTGCAGATTGGGTAGATTGGTAGCTGCTAATATAGAACTGGATTTATTTTATCGGCCTTGCCTCGGTAGGCAAGGATATTGTGTTTGGATTCATTCTAGAGTATAGTAGCTTAATGGATTTTGGCCCCTAGGTAATAAATAATAGGTCTATTTTTATATGAGGATTTTTGAAAGATGATATTTTGGCTTGTGTTGAAACTTGAGATTAGTTCCAGAGTTATAATATCTTGAAGGATTTTGGTTTCTTTTAGAGGATTTTGTTGAAGATTATATTCCTGCATGTTGAAATATTTGAGTTTCCATAATTCTTCTTTTGCCTTAAGATACTTTTTAATGTAAATGGCAAGGCCACACCCCTTGTGACACATCCGCTATTAAATATTTTTTTTCAATTTTTTTAAAGTCAGAATCAGATTTTGTGTTGAAACTATTGACTTGTGTTTGGACAATTGCTTTGACAAAAAAACTCATTTTTTTGGGTAAAATAATCAATTTTGTGCAATTGTTTAGATTCAAAGCCCAATTTCTTTGCACATGTGAAAACTGGCATATTATTTGATCTTTATTTATAATTCATTTAATTTAGTTTTTGTCTCTTCAAAGCTAACCAACAAAATTAAATTATTTATAAATTCTCTTGCAAATTGGGCACAAATGACAAGAGTGAAGAAGATTTCAACTCAACTAAAAAATTTGGGAATAAAAATTGCTTTTGTGCTCCAAAAAAGAGTTTTGTTTCTAGTGTTACTCTTAACAAGACAAAGTGCTCCCATACTCTAACATAGGCCTTCCTCTATGTGGTGCCTTTATATCTTTGACAACGGAACATACCTTACTAACTATTTTTTTGGGTACAAAATTTGTCAAAATGCAAAAAAAGAAAAAAGGGGAAAAAAAGGGTTTATTCTACTGAAATATTCTTTTAAAAGAAAAACTCATCAAATTTCAAAAAAAAAAAAAAAATTTCATCATTTTTGGACTTTGATTTTAGTTTGGTAGAGTTTAGGGTTTAACGTAAACCCTAGCACTTTTAAAACTAGTGTAAAAAAAGATTTAGACAGGTTCTAAAACTTGTTTCCATTTAATGCTAAATCTCTCTTGAGATGCAAGCCCATGAAGGAAGCAACAACATGAGAAAGAAAGTTGGAATTCTTTTTTTTTTTATCATTCATTGCACACAACCATTTTAATTTTTTTTTTGTAGTTTTCAAATTTTGATAGGTATTCACTTTGATGCTTACTTTGACTAACTTTATGAATAATTGTTAATTAATAATAATAATTGTTAATTGTTACATAAGCTTAATTAATAATGTCCAATTAAGCATAAAATGGGCAACTAAAGTTAAAAATCGATGGCCAAAACTAGTGCCCAAAATAGGGCATACTTTTACACATAACTTTTAACATAAGCAAAACGAGAAAGCAGATGCCTGGAGGCCCATAGTTTAAGTTGCATGAAAAACTAGCGTCTCAAAAGGCGAGAATTTTCATTTGACCAACCCAAGTGGGTGGGTTTGTGAGTCGTCGTAAAGCATAATATCATGACATGATCAACAACGATACAAAAGCAACTTGGTAAAGTCTACAAAAAAGAATGACAATTTGGGTCCCATAATCTTGTATCATTACACAATCATAGACACAACAAAATAAAATAATAATAATAATAATAATAAATAAATATATAGCCCATCACAAACTTGCCCTTTACAAGGTTTAGTGTTTTTACAACATTATAATAATATGTTTAAAATTAAGTTTTAACTAAGTATTGATATAATTGTTGATATGATGGTTGATTGCATTGTAACACATTATATTAATGATCAAACATTGTATTATAATGTCGTAACAATATTATGTTAATAATTTATCAATATTTTATTAATATTTAATGTTGAACACATTGTTAAAATGTTATAAAAGCATAATAGATACATGAAAAGGACAAAGTTTATGATGAGTAAATAAAAAAAAAAATGTTTAATGTCCACAACATGGAACCGAACTTGGTTTTGAATTGGGCCCCGGAGTTTCTTCACTTTGAAAAAAAATTTGTGTTTGGACCAATAATTGCAAGGTTTTTAAAAATGGGAAGAACCAAGCTCAAACCCACACCCAAAGAACCTCCAATTTGTTTTTGTTTTTGGAAAAATAATCAAAACTGGAATCCAAAGATTCTCTTAAAAATTTAAATTAAATTAAATTAAATTAAATAGCAATGAGTTTGTAATGATATGTACAATGGAAATTTAAGGAAAGGGAAACTTTAGAATTATGAAGCTTTGTAAAAATACTTTGACCTTGAATTATTAATTTTTAAAGTGGAAATTGAAACTCATTGAGAAGTTCTTAATCAAGTTCTACAAATGAATTATTTTCGTGCATCAAACTAGGTTTCTAAAATATGACTTCAATATTTTTTAAAGACAAATTTTTTTTATGGATGATTTAATTTTTGCAACTATGCCAAAGACAAAACAAATTGCGCATGAAAAGTTGGGTAAAACCCCCCCCCCTCCCCCCAAAAAGAAAAAAACAAAAAAACAAGGAGGTTTAATATGTATTGGTGTAATTGACTACCTAATAATATGCATATAATAAGATTCATTTTTGTTTGTAAAATAGGTTGTGAAACATTTTTTGAAAACGAAAAAAAAGAGTTAGTGCTCCAACCTTGGAGAGATTGAAAGCTAGTTGAAAGTGTGCAACAATGTTGAAAAAGCTCTCAAAATTGGCCTTCCAAGTTCCATCCATGTTTTGAATGGTGCTCAACTTCCCAAACTCCTTTAGAAAGTTCACATACAAAAGATATTTGAGGATTTCATATACTACTTTGATAATCATCAACATTTGAAGATTTTGCTTGGTTTTAGATCAACATATGGTACTTTTGACATGCGAAATGATTGTCATCCTCAATTCAATATTTACAATTGAAAATACCTTTGGCCAAAACATTAGATACCATCTTGATAACCTAGGCCATCATCATCATCCTCAATTCAATATTTACAATTGAAAATATATTTGGCCAAAAATTAGATACCATCTTGATAACCTACACCATCATCCTCCTCAATTCAATATTTACAATTGAAAATATGTTTGGCCAAAATATTAGATACCGTCTTGATAACCTAGGCCCGACCTACTATCGGCCATTTACTATTGGTGGGACATTAATTTGAAATCACAAAGTATTGTGACCAATGGTGGTTTAAACATACACCGTTCGTTTATAACACATTCCCCCAAATACATGGTACTCATGTCGACTTACTTTATGCTAATGGAACAATACTAGTTGGAAAGTATGCATTCCCAATATGTTGACGGTTTGGTCGGCTTCCTTGGTCTTTGGTATTATTAAGGTCTCTAGACCAAAATAATAATCTTAAAAGGAGTCTCTACAATTGGGCACAATTGGGAAGGAAATCAATTTTTTTTTTCCCCCTAGTGGAGGAATCAACTAGAACCTTGCACATTAATGTTATAATGTATATAAGTGGGTGAATCTCAAAAGGAAAAATAAAATAAAAATAAGGTATATTCCTAAAAGGGCATTTTTGGGGTGTTGGCATAACAAATATGATGTTGGTTCCTTTGCCTCTTTACACATAACTTTTGGTCGAATAGTGTCTTAGAAACAAACAAACAAACTCGTTGGTTTTGTAGACCAAAAGTGAAACTAATTTGAACATTTGTTTCCATTCTTAGTTCCAAGACCTAGTCAAATATTCTACATCTCAAGACAACAACAAAAATGAAAGAAAAAAAACCACCCACAAGTTCTTAATAATTTAAGTTTTGATTTGATTTTCAATAGTGTTTGTCTCAATGACTAGTCAATGAAGTTTCAATAGTGCATGGAATGAGGACAAAGGTTTTATGCTACAAAAGGTGTTAAAAATGTAGCTCGACATGCACTAGTAAAATGGTTTACACAATAGGTTTTGGATGAAGTACCAACTATGTTTATTGGCCTTGCCTTACCAAGATGATGATATTGTGTTTAGATTCATTATAGAGTATAGTAGTTTAAAGGGATTTTGGCCCCTAGGTAATAATAATACGTCTATTTTAATATCCGGATTTTTTGAAAGATGATATTTTGGCTTGTTGTTGAAATTTGAGATTAGGTATAGAGTTATAATATCCTTGAAGGATTTTGGTTTCTTTTAGAGGTTTTTTTTTTGAAGATTAGGTATATTTTTGCATGGTGAAATATTTGAATTTTCATAATTCTTTTTTGGCCTTAAGATACATTTTAATGTAAATGGCAAGGCCATAGTGTGACACACCCCTTGTTGTGAAAAGGGTTTAGGGTTTAGGTTTGACCTTGATGAATGTCCACACAATTTAGTGCTTAAATGTCAAAATGATGTTTGGGATTGATGGACTCCAATGATTTGATTCGCCCAAATGGGTCATAAACACATACATATATTCAACAACAATGCAACCCAAACTCTTAAGTTACATGAAGCCTCATTCTCTTTATAGTTTGCTTTTGCATGTCCCCATGGGGACAATATCAAAGCACAACAAAATTCTTGGGATTCCCTAAACCCTTTTTCAAAATGGAAATATTTTGATGTCCCAAAAAGTTGGTGGCTCAACATAGATATTAAGAAATCTAACATTTTTGAAGTTATGGGGGTTAAGAACCCTTACTTTGGAAATGTGTTCCAAATTCCTTTGGTTTAGTTATGCCTTGACATGTCAAGCCATTTCTTTTTGTCTCATTTTTTATTTTTATTTTTATTTTTTCCTTCGATTGCAAACCCAAAGTTAGGGTTTGCATCAATGCAAATATTCTTCCACGTATTGAAATACATGTGTTCTTTTTAATTCTTTCCACTCCTATGATTCTAGTTAAGTACACAATATTGTCAATGGTATTGGGGCGACAAGTAGAATGTTTACAAATGATGGTGTTCCCAATCGTGTCACAAATATAAACCTTGATATTTAGGTTATCAAAAATGTTTGCCTCACTTATTATATTTGAACATGCATTTTAATTTTGAAACACTTCCATCCCCATTTTTTAATTTATCATATAATAATTGAATGATGGATTTTTAAAGTGCACAAAACATGGGGAGATTTAGGAAAGATGTTTTCATAAATTTTTGGATCATTTCAATTTTTGAAACAAAATGATCATAGAGATCTAATCCATTTGGTAAGTTTTTCAATAATTTGTGTTCAGCTTAGCATACATGTAAGACTTGGGTAAGCAAAGGTCTCAAAGTATTGTGCCTTTCACATGACAAGCAAATTAGCAATGTTTGGATTTACACAAGGGAGGTCACAAAATTGGTACACTATCAATAAAAAAGTCTCAGGGTTGTGGAATTCCAAAATTTACATTAATAGTCCATAAGTAGATATTTTTCATTCCCCCTTAAATGGTGGCTCCTTTTTTCTTCTCAAATGTTGTTAACTAAATATTCAAATATTGGGTCAAATAGCCCTTGGGGTTTCACATTTAAGTGTATATCATGTCAAAAAGCTTTCTATTCATCTTCACCTTCAAAAACATGCAAAACACACCAAACACTTACTATATCTCCCCTTATGTTATACCTTAGAAACAAATTAAATTAGCGATAATTGAAAATAAATGATATATGGCATGGAATTTAAGTTGCATGGGTTTTCTGAAATTTTACATAATTACAAACGTGTGAAAATGAACGAAAATGAGTTTTTTTACGTTCAAACTTTTCATAACTTGGATCAAAGTCAATTGGTATTTTTTGTGGGGAGGACTTATATTTTATCTTGAGGTATCTCCTATGTTGCTTCATCTTATATATGTATTTATAGAAAAAACCCCCACTCTCCCAACAATTATTCTACTAAATTATG
>Ga0116231_10006154_pt1 | contig 23139 bp, 9 predicted proteins | sample S1TSphgellanicum_2_FD_89695 | JGI IMG/M metagenome (GOLD analysis project Ga0116231, IMG submission 89695) | Host-associated microbial communities from peat moss isolated from Minnesota, USA - S1T2_Fd - Sphagnum magellanicum MG | ecosystem: Host-associated > Plants > Peat moss > Unclassified...
AAAGACATTAATAACATTACCATTCATTTTATATTGTCCATAACTAAAATTTTAAAAAAATTGAACAAATGTAAAATATGATGAAATAAAATTTTAAAATTGTGTTAATATCCAAATTGATGATTTTGTTTTTATAAATCTTATTTGGCACTTGATATAAATGTGTTTTATTTTTGTTGATGTTATGTAAACAACTTGTACATATGTATGTTGTTGAATTAGGATTTATTTGAATTTGAAAATGCACTGAAAGTTATTTTGACATTTTATTTGAAAAATGTTTATTTTAAAAACATAACCTTTCACAAAAAAATTAAATGGAATTATGGTGACATCTTGCATTTGTTTATTGTAAATGTTAATGTATTTTTTCATATTTTATGGTAAGGACATGATGCCATAATAAATTTCAATTAGTGTGTCAATTAATAGGCTTATACTCATGAAACATTTCAATGTTATCGACATAGTGATTCATAAAAAACCTTGTAAAAGACCAATTTTTTTTCTTTTCCATGTCATTCAATTGAATTTTTTTTTTGCATATATTCATTGAATTCATTTTTGATATGTGACAAATTATTCTTTCGAATTGTCTATTGGGAAAGTGTGATGTTCCATATGTTTAAAACACACCCCAATTGATGGTGTTCATCTCATACAAACGCAAAATAATGACTCAACACAGAATAGTTGAATAACAAGATAGTACCATGTTAGGGTTGAAAAATTAATTTGAATTTTGGAAATACAAATTGTCTTGTGTCAAAAAAAAAGAACATGATCAACATGGCATAATTAAACAAGTTTTCATTAAGCTTGTGATTTGGGATGTAAAAAAACATGTAAGTTTGGGGCATTGAATTGAAGCCATATGTTGAACTTTTCGTTTTTACTAATATGACTATAAAATAATGTTGAATCAACAAGTTCCAACAAAAAATATTTAAATTACAAAAAAAAAAATCCTTGTTTAATTGTGATAAATTATTCTTAAGTACTAAGGATTTTGTAACTATCAATTGATGACTGTAACAATACAATTTTTGTCAATTATTAGCCATTGGTACGTACTTAAATGATTTAATATCTCATTTTTGTAATATCTTAATAATTGATTAACAACCTAAAACTCTTTTGGTTGTTGTGTGTGAGAAAATTCTTCTTACAACATTATAAATGGTAATCCTCAATATGAAAACACCCACTTTAAAATCTTGTTTTGAAATGTGGGGTTGAAATTTAATTCACAACCTTGTAACAAGTTTTGACTTTGAATCTTATTAAATCCAAATTTGGTGAAACAAGGGTTAAAATTTAAAATCCATCATCAATTTGAGTCTAAGGCTAAATCAAATCCTTTTGGGTTTCTTTGGGTTGCATATGAATTTCAATATTTAAAACGTCTGTTTGATTTGAGTTAGATGTTTTACTAAACTTAAAATTTGAAAATTCATTGCATTGAGTTTTAAAAATCGAATTTATATTCAAATTCGAAATTGGCCAAGAACTTAAATTTGGCCAACATTACTACCTACCTCCTTTTGCAAAAATGCATGCTATGAGATATGCTTCCTTTTATTTGAGTTCTTGTATTTGTATTACAAGTCTAGATGATGTTAATAAAGGCTTTTCAATTGAGCTCATTATAAAATGTTTTATCATTTACCTTAATTAAGTGTTGCACTTCATTCATTCAATAATTTAATTTTGTTTGTAAACCCCAACAAACATTAATGAATTGGATTTCAGCATTTTGAGTAAAAACATGTTCAAAGGCACATGTTCAAAGACTTTCATTCATTTATGTAGTCCCTTCAACTGAACCATAAACCTATTATGTATTAATCCAAAACGTTTTTGAATTATTTTTTCATTTTGTCAAAAAATTCCCCTCTAAGGTAATTCATTTAAGGGTTTCAAGGTTCAAATTCATTTCTATTGTCAATTTTGATGTTTTTATGTTGTCTCCTTCACACTCTAATGCTATTGGTGAATGGTGGAAATGTTACATACATGTTCATATTTTATCTACACACTTTAGCCTTTATATCTTGGCCTAAGTCCAATTGATTGTTTTCACATTTGGTTTGCAAGTCTTACATTAATCAAACTTTTTTAATGCTTTAGTCCACGATAATATCATTCACAAAAACTTGTTCTGAATAATCCTTAGTAAATAATAATTTTTGAAACCTTCATAGATTACATATGGAAGAATCCAAATGTGTGAAAATATGAGGATATAAACTATTATGTGTCAACTATTAATATCTAAATTTTTGGATTATATCAATTTCTATAATCAAAGGTGTCATCAATTTATTAAATCATCCTCAAATGACAAACTAACCACAAAATGACCTTTAATGCCTTATGGAACTCTTCTTGAATGGTTTAAAATCCACATGCCCATTGTGCAAAACCAACGTGAACATTCTATAAATCCACATTCACATTGTGCAAATCACAAAGGCCATTATGTTATGGAATATGCCAGTACAGGCCATTGTGACTGTTTTGTTGCCCATTCAGAAATTTTGACTCACCCTAACATGCCCACCCATATTCTTCACAGGCACCTTACTAGGCACAATGGCATGTACCTGACATGTTCCATAATACATCAATGCCATGTTCATTTCCAAGCATGGGATTTTAATTCCCAAATTTTGTGATTGCATCTATTTATTTCCTCTTGACTTGGAAAACATATTTCGATCACTCTCAGAGTTACCAGGATGGACTCTAAGAGTAGTTCTTTGAAAGTGGAATGAGAGGAAGCCCCATATTGTGCTTGACAATTGTCCATCCAAAGGAGTCATGCCCTCCGAAACAAGTTCAACTTCCTGGGACTGGCAGGATCGTGCTCTTTCAAGCTCTATATTGTATATAGTTGTACAACAAAAGTCTACAGAAAAAGAGGTTATGATGTTGGGTGCAATGCACACCCTGCCAGATAATAGATGCTGGCCAAGCAAAACCCTAAACCCTTGGGGATCCCTGATGTGGATTGATTGTTACAATAGAGCAGCAAGGCTAACCTTTTAATCGGTATGACCCTGCTTCTCAGGCCCTGCTTCATGCGGTCCAGAAATGTTGTCATTTGTCAAATTGAGTTCCACCAGCTGTTGCTCTACTGGAACCAAACCCGTCTCAGAAATGAACCTGCAATATAGAATGAACAATGTGAAAGTCTTCAGAACTGGTGGGGAGCTTCTCTACCTTAAAATGGAAATCCACTGTGAGGACGGTATATTTACCTCTAGGGCAATTGTGATCACCAAAAAGAACCCACAGACTTTATTCCATCGTGAGCTGATGATGCTTTACCATTTCTTTTGGTAAATTTACTCAGGCTTCACTCTCACATTAACAATTCCTCATACTGATGTGCAACAGAAAAAAGATAGGTGAACAATCTTGTTTATACAGATCTATGTATCTGTATTTCTGCTATCAAATATTTGCTGAGAAGTCTCATATGACAACAATCTGAATGTAACATGACAATGAGTGCAGTCATAACCTTTTGAGAGTCTCTCACACAATTATCACTATCATCATGAATGGCAGTGATGAACTGCTATGATTACCCACTGATTTCATCAGCTCCTGATGGGGGATTTAGATAAAAATACATACAATAATCTGCCCAGAATTTCAGGCAAACCAATGTACAAAATTTGCATCCTGAACTTCTGTCAGATTTCTGAAAGCAACAGGAAGCCTCAATCACATTGTTGGCTAGCACTCAAGAGACATAGCTAGCTATGGCTTGTTTGGCAGATACAGCAGTGTATTCATTGCTGTATGAAATGGACAGAGATGGACATTCTTACCAGTTGAGAAGCAGAATGAGAGTCACAGCAATGGTGATGAGTAAAATCACATGGAACAATGGTGCAAATCCTGCAGAATTCCATGCAACAGCAAGCAAGAGCAATAGCGATATAACCAGCGCCAGCAACACTGTTTGCAGCACTGTCCATGTTGGTGCCTGCAATCCACACAATAAACCCAATTCGGCATTCAGCATTCGGCATGCTTAAATCTGTGTGTTTTGGTCCACACAGATTGGAATCCATCTGGCAGCTAAGTAGCTTTTTTCGCAATCTCATTCTTCTCCAACCTCAAAAAGGCCTGCTTTCAGCGCAAATTTCAATCTGCAAAGTTCCAAAATGCAACCTGAAACCATAAACCCTAATTTTCCAAACAACAACAAACAAACATAACCTGACTATCACCTCAACCTCCATGAACTCTACAAGAATCTCCCTCAGAGATGATTCCAGAGATCATAGCACCACAACTCTCAAGGTCAGTCCAGATTCCTGTAAAAGGAAATCTTTGTGCAATGTGGGCACATTTCAAAAATCAGATTTCCTACAATAATCTGACTGTTGAAGATCAGATCAGAAGATCAGAAGATCAGAAGCTTTGTTGAAGATCACAGCGTATGATGACTCCAAGCATAAGGGGAAATGGAGACAGGCAGTTTTACATTGACACCGCCTGCTAAAGCACCAAGCAGCACTGCTTCTCCAGCACCTGCTTTGTTGTTGTTGTTCTTCTCTTTCTTCCTCTTGTCAGTACCTTTCTGCCGCACATGCTCCGATGATCCATCTCCTGCGCTCTCCATCGCTCCTGCTGTTGCAGCTTCTGCAGCACTGTCAGTTTAGGGGTTATGGTTTAGGGTTTCATTAGGGTTTAGGGTTTAGGAGGTCTGCTCCTTCTCCTCTGTTTGTTTTCTGTTTTCGTATTTGCGAAGGGATCAATCATCGCATGGCCATGGCGATGAGAGCTGCTGCGACATCGCGCATCTGTGCCGCACTACTGCTTCCGCCATCCATTTCTGCTGCAAAAAAGCAAGAAGCGCGCATCATCGGTGCTGGCAACAGGCGTGGAGCAGTTTGGAGGATTGCGACCAACTCTTGTTCACGAATCTTGTGCACTCGGAGCTCCTGGATTGACAGCAGCATCAAGAAGGAGGAGTCGAATGCAGTGGAGGCGTTGGCGTTGGATCTCGCAAAGCAGGTAAAAGCTTTGGACTCCCTCTTCTTCTTCTTCTTCTTCTTCTTCTTCCGTGTCTTTTTTTCTTCTTCTTCTTTCTCCTCTTCTTCTTCCGCATATGCAAATGCAACAAAAGGCCTATCACAGGGGTACCTGAACTCTTCTTGTTGCAATGGCAGGCAGGTGCATTGATACTGGAGAAGTCCGGGCATGCTTTACAGGTAGGTCTGCAACCACAATTCTCCAAGAAGAAGAAGAAGAAGAAGGTGCTCACAAAATTTGTGCATTTTTCTCTCTTTACAATAACAACTTCTGAATCCAGGAATGGCAAGTCCATCTTGTGAAGAAAATCCTAACATGTAAAAACTGATCTCAAGAGTGATAATATCTTGCTGAATTGTACACTTGGTTAGTTTGTGTATGTTGATCTTGTGTCTGAGAGAAAGAAGCAACTGCACAACATGGAGTAAGATTATGTCGGAGAAGCTGTGCTGCAGAGGAGAGGTGCAGACCTTGCAGGACAGCAGAGACTATTCCTATGTATGTATGAATGAATAATACATGTGGCGGGCAGGATGGGGGGGATGATGGGTCTTGGTCTTTCTGTGTTGCTTGCAGGTTGACACAAAAGAATCCCGCTTTGATCTTGTCACAGAAGTTGATAAGGCATGTGAAGATCTCCTGCGGTCTCAAGTACAGGTATGGTGGAATAGAGAGAGAGATGTGTGGCAATGTGTTTGTTGCATCTTCTTCTTCTTCACCAGATGTTTCATATCTCTTTCTGTTATGGTCTTGTGTAAATATACGGGTATGATGGTGAACAGAGTCTTTTGCTTTCTTTCTGAAGAGAATCATGTTGGTTGCAGCATTTACAGTTGCCATGTTTGCCAGATTGGGTTTCAGCTCTTGTGTTTGCTTCTGTATGATAATTGATTTTCTTTTTCTGGGGTTGTTGATTCATTTTCCACTTTCCAGGCCAAGTTTCCCCATCACTTCTACCTAGGGGAGGAAACTGCTACAGAGCAAGAGCTGGAGAGGCTGAAGAATGGTGTTAATGAAGCTGATTGGACTTGGATTGTGGATCCAATTGATGGCACTCTCAACTTTGTAAGGCCCTGTATTATCCTGACCGGCATTTTTCTTCCTTTTCATAAATGAAGATTGAATCTTGAGCTGCTTTTGTGGTGCAGAATATTGTGTAGTAAAAGAGTATCTGCATGCAAAATGCTACCCAAGTGGAGCCGGCTTTTTCTTCTGAGAAACTAGATGTCATAAATGAGAAACATGAATCATTGCTAATTTCCTGGCACATATCCATCTCTGGCAGCAGATGCACACACTAAGATGTGGAGAATTTTTCAACTGTTGGAAACTGGCTGTGGGCCTATCTATGTATCTGAAGAAGTATGAAAGAACCGAGTTTGAGCATTTTGCGACTAGTTTTCTAGATGGACTAATGTTTGCAATATGAAATCTTGCAAATAGGTACATCTATAGATTGTCGTTGGGTTTTCAAATGGAAATTTGGTAATCTGGTGTCTGTGTGGCTTCACAGGTTGCAGGCATGCCATTGTCAGTTATCTCTATTGGAGTGGCATATGGTGGGAACATGGAAGTAGGTGTTGTCTACAATCCTTTCAATGATGAACTCTTTGTTGCCAGAAGGGGACAAGGTTCTGTCTCTCCATTCTCTCTAAGTGCAAAGTTCAATACAATGACCAGCAGGATCATTTGTTGGGTTCTTTTGAATTCAAGTAAAAACAGTCATGCACATGATCTGTTGTCTCCCCTCTTGTTGTCTCTCTTGAGAATTTGTTTCTGAATTTTCCTCTATTTTTGAACTGAAAGGTGCATCTGTTTGATGTTTGCAGGGGCACATATGAATGGCACCGCACTTAGGGTCTTGCCTCCTGACACGCAATTGGAGGACACAACTGTTGCAGTAGGCTTCCCTTCAAAGGTATGTGTTACTCAACACTTTTCTTCATGAATGCAGGTTGCATCTCTCTATTTGAGATCTGTTCCCTTCTTTGTTTTGTGCCAGTCCTCCAATACCAGAATTTTTTTTGTGGGTGGTAGCCAGAGTGGCGGCTAAAGATGCTGGAGGCCATAGGAAAAGTAGCACCAAAGGCACGCTCAGTACGAGCTTTGGGCTCTGCGGTAAACCTCTCAGATTAATGTGTTGTCATATCTCACAAAAGGATAAATGCTGATGTATTGTAATCCCTATCTCACCCAATTCCAGCCCACTTCACTTTTGCAGATGGATCTGACTTTGCAAAAAAACTAAAATTCTGAAGTACTCTTTCAAGCTTGGTATCTTGCAGCTGCTGCAACAGTCTAGGTTCATGGGTTTCATCCATGTACTGCAATTGGGAAAACCTATGGTAAACTCTTTTGTTACCAATGTAGGAGCTAATTAAGGCAAGTGTTGGTGTTGGAGGGTCAGGCTCTTCATATATGCTATGTTGGAGCAGGCCGTTTGGGGTGCTTCTTTGAACACAATCTGAAGGTTCTTTCCCTAATTCTGTTCCACATTCTTCATTGCTGGTTTTTAGAATGAGGTCAGTCTTTTTATGCAATCAATAGTGTGCTCTAGCTAGGATGGACGTACTCAATTCTATATGAATGCCAGGGTTAAGGGACTCTTATTCTATTTGTGTTTGTGAAATGTATGGCTATTAATCCAATTCCTCAAAAGGGACTTCCAGATCCTGTACCGATGCTTTAGGGGACCAGATTTCAAACAGAGAGTTCAGACAGAGCCAGATTTCATCTGCTGTTAGTATTATGCTATGTGATACTCTTGTTGACTCTGATCTTGTGGAGCTTTTTGAATGTAGCCCTGGGACATTGCAGCTGCAAGATTGATTGTTCAGGTAAGTTTCATATGACTTTTGTGACCTTGAATATTGTTCCTTGTGAATTATCCGAAGATTGTCCGTCTGATTGAGTGCTCTCAAGATTGGGCAGCTGAAGGAGTGGAATGTTTGACAACCCAAATGCCCATTAACTGACTTCTATGTACCCCCACCATGCCTTAGGCTTAGATGCTTGCTTGTACAGGGGCAAGCTAAAATGAAACGATCCTTACCCTCACAAGCTTGTTGAGCGTAAGGATACTAGTGACTCTTCTCATTAGCTATGTCTTGAATGCTAGCCAAAATCATGGCCAAGTCTTCCCATTGCTTCTGGAAGTGTGCCAGAAACTCAGGCCAAAGATTTTGTACAATCATTCTGCCTGGATTTTGAGCAGATAGTTATGTACTAGCCAATATCATGGCTGAGTCTTCCCATTGCTTCTGGAAATGTAACAGACACTCAGGTTACCTTGAAAGTGTTATTGTGTAGTTTTATCTGCAATTTCAGATATGTGCTCATTAACTGAATGCTGCACGAAACATGAGCATGATTCACTGATCTGCATAGCGTATGTTAACTGAAGAGACAACATGGGTGGCCCTCTTGGTGTATGCAGGAGGCAGGTGGGCAAGTAACAGATATGAGTGGGAACACTCTACCGCTGACGGCAGGTTCTGTTCTTGCATCTAATGGAGGTTCCCTTCATGAACGCATTGTTGACTTGATTCACTAACACACACATAATGCCTCATAAGGTCTAGCTTCTTTTTCACACAAAGAGACCATGACCCTTTTTTGTTGTCTAAACTCTACAAATATCAGATACTGGTCTCTCTGGTGTTACCCATTCCAATAAGGCTGACAGGTTCAATACCCACTTTGAAATCCTTGGGATCTAGGAAATTTATTTATCTTCTTCAACTTGTAACAGCAGGTATGGGTTTAGGGCCATGCATAGGCAATAGATTGATTCCATTTGTCCAGCATTGTTTATCTCATTCAGTATTCTTTGCTTGTCTTTGATCATACACAAATGTAGTTTAGGAAACCTGATTGAAAAGACAAGGATATGCAGTGTTTCAAGCCATCTTGAATCTAGATTTATTTGTATACAAACCCTAAACCCTAAACCCTAATACAAATTTTCTATTAAGATGTGCATTGTCACTGAAGGTGCAATTTGGGATTTAATCAGGCATTTCTAGATCATGTTGCACATGTTATTTTTCAGAGTTGATTGCTCACTTAGTCTTGAAACTGGCCAAGATGTATGTTCCCCATTCATCCCAGCAGTGTTGTTTTTTCCTCTAGCTGATTCTTATCAACTTCAAGAAATTGGAGAACCTGTGCATCTGGCTTATGCTCAAGTTTGGTAGCTTTTTTGATATAAGAGGGAAATTGGACTTGATCTCTCCCTCCAATTCCTTCTTTTCTTTGCTCCTCTGTTTCCTACTTTAGAGTAGAGTCTTTAACCCTTTGTTTAGGACCCGAGACATGTGAAATCTTGTTGTTGATTCTTGATCACCGTAATCATCTTTTGATGACTTAGATTGATTCTTGCAAAACTTTTCATGGGGTTTGCATTTGAATTGTTTGCCACATTGGTTGAAGCTCATCAGGTTGGATCATTTCAAGATTTGGAAACACAGATCCATACTCAGGTGGGCTTTAAGAAGCTAAGGGTGTACAGTGACTTCCTGTTTTTCATCAAGTTCTTTGTGGCTGTGAAGAAGAGCCTTCACATGCAGATGATCTTAAGGTGTAATTTGGTATATGAATTTGCTGCTTTCTTGCAGTAGATCTTTCCTTTCCATTAGAATCCTATCCAGTTGTATTTGTTAAACAGATAATATCATTGCATTCTAAGCAATTTGGAGTTCTGTGTATGTCCATAGGGAAATGACTACTTGGTTAGACACATCTATGCCACATTTCTCATAAAGTCAAGTTACTCTATTCTCATGAATTCCCAAGTTGAAGGACTTTCTCTTGTGGCACAGGGGTACTTTCTCATGGGGAGTAATTTCGGTGGGGATTCTTTCTGGAGGTTGCAGGATGTCATAGTCTGCTTTTTTTACAGGGTCACCTTAGTTTCCTTCCTTCCATTGTCCCTTTCCCACTAGTTCAATCTTCTATACCTTCTTGATCCTTTGAATTCAATCCTGTCACAGAAACTCTCTGCGTTTTTTCATGTATTTCATTGACCTCTGGCTTCTTCTGATAGCTGATCAAGTCAGTGGGGATGGTATGGTAGCTGGTTGTTACCATATATGTGGAGGTTGAAGGTCTCTGAACATACATGTAACCATCACTGTTTTTCAAACTGCACAGTTCTTGTATTCAACTGTTGTTGTTGGTTTGGTTTCCTCTTTTCCCTGTTTACTGACATGTTGTGGGATTCAATTTCTCTATAATCTTTCTATTGGGTCATTCCTTGATTCTTAGTAATTCTTTCTGTTGACTTAAAATCATAAGGATGCAGAAGTACTTAGTACTAATGAGGTTTTGTCTGCTTCTCATGTCTTCTCATTCCCTGGCTCTCCTAGATAAATGCAAGAAGTGCGCGAGCAGAAGATGGGTTTAAATGTGGAGTTGATGCTTCAATTTGATGATCAAAGAGTGACTCAAAAGAAGATGTGGATGCTTGAGTGAGATGTTCAAGATACACTCTATTGGCTTTCTAAGGAGGATTGCAAACAGCCTTGAAAGGAACACTTTGGAGAATGAGGCTTATACATGTGGTGAGATACCCGAACTGTGTAACTGGGTTTTCAGTCCTTGGATCTACCTGCCTGACCTCTTCTCACTCTGGGAACCACTGTTTTTTCAATGTGAAGACCTTGCATGATTTTTCTAGTGTAGTTGAAAGAGTGACTTACAGCCTCTAATACTTCCTGCACAAAGGGCAGGTGTTTTGAAAAATGTAATACCTGCATGAGTATGCATTACAATTTTTGAAACATTTGCTTCTATTTTTTATTTGTTATTCCAGTGACACCTTCTGAATATCATTGGGGGGGGGGAACAAATAAAAATTCTGTGCAGTCTATACACACAGTAAAGCTGTCAGCTGTGGGCTTTAGTGGAATCGGGCCTGAACTTGACTACACCTTGCATAGGCCTTACTTTGAGAATGCCCCCATCCTACTACAGCTTTACCCTACACTAGAATCCTTTCAGAATTAGGGTGAAGTTAATTTTTTCTGAGTGATAGATGGAAAGAAAGAAGTCCTCTCCCCACACAAATTAAAATAATTTCAAGCCTCATCAAACTGTTCATGAGGATTGTGGATGTTTTAATCTTGTAAGTCTTGTTTGAAACTTTCATCACTTAATCAGGAGAATGTGAGTGCTAACAAACTTTGCAATGTGTTTGGAATGGAATATTTTTTTGCCCATCTTTACTTTCACAATGTAAAGATTTAGTTTTACAAATTTCATGATGTAAAATTCCAGGGTTACAACTTTTGAAGGTCTTTTCTTCATGGTTCAGGGTATAGAAATGCATGGTTTAACAAACATATTTCATGATTACAAATTTTCATGGTTCACTATGTAAAATTATAAGGTTTAACATGCAAATTTCATGGTTACAAGGGTTGTTTTCATGGTAACAAAGGGCATTTAAGTTAGTGATATAACATGTTAAAAATTGTAGGATTTGCACTTAATGACATAATAACATTATTTGCCTGTTGTATTATGTATTGTACACTTTTGTCATTGACAACCTTCATGATGTAAAATTTTGTTCAATTACAATTTGATGGTGCACTTTTTTGTGGTTACAAATGTGATTTTTAAACTTTTGATGGTTGCAATTGTCATATTTCATTGTTACAAGTTGCATTTTTAATGGATATTGGTGACATATTTCATGATTACATGTAACATTTTTCATGGTGTCATGTTACCATCAAAATTGTAACTTCCAAGTAAATAGTGAGAATAACATTTTGTATAGACAAAATTCCAAGGTGGAAAATAAGAAAACAACAATCCCAAATTAAAATTTGAGATTTTGGGCACACAAAAGAATTTTTCAAGGGCAAATTTAATTTTGAAGGGTTCTCCTAAGGACACTTCAAAATATGGATTGGGTTCCTATTTAGTTAATCATACTTTTTGCCCATTTTACCATGTAATGTGTTGTTTTGCCATTGATAATTTTCATGATGTAAAATCTCAAGGTAACTTAAGTGCCTTTTGAAAGTTGGTTTTTTATGGTTCATGGAACAAAAATACATAGTGTAACAAACAAATTTCATGGTAACAAAAGGCACTTAAGTTAGTGACATGACAATTTTAAATTTGTAAGATTTGTACTTAACAACATAATATCACCATTTGGCTATTGTAATGTGTATTGTACAATTTTGTCATAAATGAATATCATGCCATAATGTTTTAATGTTTCAAGTTTTAAACTTGTAGTTCACAATTTTTTATGATTATGGATGCAATTTTTCAACTTTTACTATTTACAATCATCATATTTCATTGTTATAAGTTGCATTTCAAATGGACACAAATGACATGTTTAAATGTGACATTTTTTAGAAGATTATGTACCATTTTTCATGGTGTTATGTTACTTACCTACCTATTTGGGTAAAATAACAAGTAAATAGGTAATAATAATTTACACTAGCTTAACCTAGGCTAAACCTACCCTACCTATGTAATCTACCCTACCTGGGCATACCTAAGTTTAACCTACCTAAACCTAGCCTATGGAATAACAAAAAGGTCACTACCCCTAGCCATAAAAATATTTCAAAAAAGTTTAGGGTACCTTGCCCTACTTCGAAGTTGATGCTAAAAAAGGTTTTATAATCAAAGTTGGCTTAAGGTTATTCACATGGCCATGGTGCATTACGTGTCTCAAGGTCTAGTTGTTTAGAAGTGCTTGATACTAGGTCCTTACCTAATATGTATTTTGTATTTGTATATTTCAAAATATATACATCATACTTTCTCATCCATACATAATTTTATTTTTGTTGTTATTTTGAGGATGACCTAGCCAAGCCCCTTGTTTCCAAGAAGTCCATTTCCCCATCCTAAAAAGCCTTGCATACCAATAGCAAAAAGGCTATTACCACTTAAGCCATGATACCCATGACCATATTCCCATAACTAAGGGTGGGAAGACCTTTGGTTACTAGAATATTCTTATATACATGCTTAATAAGCCCGGATTTTTCTTAGATAATCTTCATTATAACTGAGGTTCTACATCTAGAGCTGAAAAGCCAGGTTTTTCATGGATATCTTTCATTATAACTAAGGTTTTATGTATAAGTTTAAAGGCCAAGGTTAGCTAGCCCACAATTTTGGCAATATTTATTTACAAAGCCTCCTAAGTTATTTTGCCCCTACTTGTGGAATACCCTTGTTATTGAGAATATTCCTTAAAAGTTCGGGTTCTTAAACCTTTGCTAAGGTTAATGAGCTTGGGCTTTTGGGAACATTATTTCCAAAAGTCCAATCTACCTTGCCCATGGTAGTGGAATACCTCAAGCTTTTCATGGATATCCTTTCTTCCATTTTAATCCAAGTTCTATCTCTAGGGTTAAAAAACCTAAGTTTTTGGTTCATATCCTTTTCAAAAGCCTAGGCGATATTGTCCCTAGTCTTGGATCATGTTCAAAAAATGAATTCCATATTTTGGCTCATACTCATAGGAAGATGATAGTGCCCCATTCAGAAGTTGAATCCACATGTGTTTGCATGAATTCAAAAGTCTAAGCTATCTTGTCTATGACTTTGTGATAATGGAATACCTTCATTACGAAGAATTTTTTTTTCAAGGACCCAATATTTTAAGCCATTCTAGGGTCAAATAGCTTGGCTTTTGGGAATACTTTCTTCAATTTATCGTAGGTTATCTTGCATATGATAATGGAATACCTTAGGATATGAAAAATATTTTGCAAAAGTTCAAGCTTATTGACCTTACTAAAAGAATATTCCAAAACTCGTAGTTTATTTGGACCTTGATCATGAGAATATTCACATGGCCAAGGTTAAATAGCCTAGGCTTTTGGGAGCATTCTTATCAAAATCCCATGTAGTGTTGCCTAAACCTTGGCCATGAGAATCTTCACATGTGGCCAAGGTCAAGTGGTTTTGGGGACACTCTTATCAAATGCCCATGTTATCTTGTTCAAACGTTGGCCATGAGAATGTTCACATGGCCTGGGTTACATATCCTAGGCTTTTGGGAGCATTCTTACCAAAAGCCCATGTTATCTTGCCTAGACCTTGGCCATGAAAATATTCACATGTGGTAGCTAGAGTCAAGTGGTTTGAGCATTTGGAAATATTCTTTTCAATATTGAAAATTGAACATTTTTAATAGACCAAAACAATACAATGCCTTGCACTACCATCAGCACTCAATTGGAATGTTACATGTATGCATTTTTTTATATTTTGCAAATGTTAATAATCTATAAACACAATTAAATTATGTTGTATTGATTAATGTACAACTCTTATTTGATCAAAATAAAACAATGTCCATATTTTGATCAAATATTTTTGTACATGTATTTATTTACTTATTTTAATATTTGCACGTTTCCATGGCAATTCAAAAGGTTGAAATTTTGTATTTATAAATTTTTAATAAAATTGTAAATTTCATCGTTTGTATATTCAAATGATCTTTTTGATCTAAATTATTTCACTAAAAATTAAAAAAAATTAAATGAAATGACAAACAACTTCTTTTTTGTTTCAAAAATTTGAAAATTTACATCTCATACCATAAACTTAGTCAATTCAACCATAAATTATTTTTTGACATCAATTGTTCACATATTTTTCCAATAATTTGCCTTTTGGATACTAGTCATTCATCAATCAACAAAATAGATATTGAAAATATAATTTCCCATTGAATATCAAGAATTAAATTATCTAAAAGTATAGAATTAAACACATAATCATACATTAATAATTCTGACAATGGTTTTAGTACTTCAATAATATGTTTGTGTGATAACACTTGAAAGCTTCAATTAAAATATTATATGAAAGGATAAAATTCTTCAAATATTTTCTTTTGATTGTATATTTTTGTCATTCAATCACACAATAAAAATTGCATAATGTTGAAAACTATTGTTTCATAACAATAAAAATAATGAGCTAAAACTATTTTTCTTAATGATTACCATAGCCTTTATGCAAAGATGCCACATAAGATTGAAGAACATATCTTCAACGGTGTGATAGAATGGAATTTCAAGTCTTTTGGAGCAAGTAGATGTTTGGAGGTATTTGGTGGTTGACAATTTGGCATTTCCAACCATAGTAAAATGATCATACGTAAAATGGGGGCTTTCTATGATGAAAGTGTTGAGGTGATTGCGTTTTCCATAAGTCATTTTAGTTATCACCTTTCAAAAATGATTTGATTCCAAATACTCAATAACATATCATACCAAATCCATTTCAACTTTGACCTTCACAAAAAAAAATTCAAAGTTTTAAGACATCCAATATATCATGATTTGATAACAAATGTAATTAGATACTACCTCCAATTGCTTGCACATTCTCTCATGGTGTGAAACCATGAAAAATTGTTTTGGCCATTCCATTTTCTACTCCAAAGATGGGTGTGGTGAGCTTGTTCATTTTTTAAAGAATTTGTTACCAAACTTGTAGGAAGAATGTGTCCTAGCCTTAGATAAACAACCAATTGGTAATAGCCATCCAATATAATAAGCATTCAAATTTGTATACAAGTTTTAAGTTTTAGAATAGTATCAAATCATATATTCCTTGTCATTGTCCTCTTTACACTTGTTTTGACATGTTGCCAAAATCCATAAAATGTAAGTGGACTTGTTAAAAGAATGCTAAAAATGGAATATTTTGACAAACCCCATTTACTTTCCATTCCATATGAGTTTAAAAGTACTACTAGCAAATGAAAATTTAGAAAAACATTTATTTAAAAGTCATCAAATCAAAATCATCAACACCTCTAAAAATGTATATTATGAATTAAAATGCTTGAAACCTACAAAGATAGCATAGGAAATCGGCGTCCCTCCAATGAAACATGACTTGCAATTGCCACATTTTTGGAAAAAAATTGATAAATGAAACATCTCATAATGTTGATTCCCATGCATCATTTCCTATAATGCTCACTTTAATAAGTTCTTGTACCTCAATATCATATATGCACAATTTGTTGATTTCTTCCCACAAGTTGAATTCCACAACTTTGAAATATGCCTCCCATATGGAGAAATTTCCACCAATTTGGAGCAATTGTTGTTGTGGTTATGCAATTTGGAACACATCACATGGAAACACATTGAGAAGTAAGAATCCTAGAAACTAAAACTTTGGTTTGTCTTTTGACAACAAAGTTTGTATTGACTTCAAGTTTTGAATAAAGTTGTTTCCACATGTAATAAATATTGCTCCATTCTCTTGCACAAAGATTTCACATCAAAATCATACATTTTAATTGATAGGTTATGAATTTAAAATGTTATGAATGTAGAAAATAACAACAAAATTAGTCTTGTGTTGTATCTTGCATGAAATATTTAATGCCTAATAGCAACACAAATTGGTATTTAAATCAATAATAATTTAAAAGATATTGCTTTCAACAATTGAAATTGAACTAGATGCAAGTTTTGTATGCAAATGTCAAATATGGTGTTTTTTATATTCAAAGTACTTCCACAAATGAATTAGTTTAATATAACTTAATATTCACCCATGGGTCATTTAATAATTGGTCAAATGCTTGAGTCCAAACATGTCTTGTAGGCCCTCCAACTTTTATCACCCTTTTTCTTTCTTGATTTTCTTAATCAGGTCTCACTTGCCATAGATATTGCCAAGTGATGAATGGTCAAACTTTTTTTTTCTTCACCAAAAGATAAAATTATCCAATTTAAATCTACATATGGGTAATAAATTTTATTTTTTTCAATATATAAATTTCAAATTTTAGTTGAGGGTCAATTTTATGTACAAATTTAAGACTAGTTTGGCATATAAACATTTGACATATCATGTTAATTGTAACTTGCAAATATATAAATTAATGTTTTGTTCATTTACTTGAATTCTATGATTGTTTTTATGGATTACCTTTTTTTCCATGTGTGGAGAAAATAGAAATGCCTTGTAATAACTTGGCACATTACTAATTTTGAAGTTGCATAATATGTATGCATTTTACAAAGACTCTTCCTTTTGGATTGATGCAAGTAGTTTTTCATATGTTTGAATTGGAAATTACTCTTCTTCTTCATGCCATTTTGTAAATTCTTCCACCATATTTTAAATCAAAATAAATGCCAAACTTAAAATCAAACAAAATTGTACACACATCCCTTCATGAAAGCAACATAAATGAATTCAACCTTCAACAAAATTGAACACCATCGCATACAAATTATGGATCCAAAAATTCAATTGATGGGCTTTAAGTGCATAAATTGTCAATTTATTTCAATCAAGACTATTTATCAGCACAAATTTGAAGTATAATGTAAATACCTATCATCACCTCTAGTGTGAAAGAATATGTCAAAATAGGTTTGGTTGAAATGTCATCTAAAATGACACTAGCCAACAATGTAAGAGTTTGTATTTGTTCTTTTAAAAGGTTTTTAAGGAGGTCCCATTTAGGTCAAATCACAATCAAACAAATCAACAATGACAAATGACCCAAGGATTGTAGGTCCTTTTATGGTCATTTTGACTTTTCCATACAAAGGAATTTTTGAATGAAATTATTTTACAACATGTTACAATATATATATATAATTGGCCCAATACATCATGAACATGTTTTGTTTTAATCTCTACGGAATACTTATGAATTCTTTTAAAGTGTGCAAATTTTTCATTTTTGTCGTGAAGAATGGTCATTATTTCAAAATATACCAAATTATGTTTAACTATTTTAGGCTTTAATTTCTTTTATCATAAGTTACAATTTTTTTTTGGCATGTCATGTACATTACACCTTGTTTGCATGTGGTAAAGGACTTTTGAAATTCTAATATTTTTGGATAATGTTTATAATAATTCAAAGATTGTTGTAATTTTTAAAAATAAGTTAGATATTGGAATTATTTATGAGTTTAAGGTTGAAGTTATAAAAATTATTCATTAAGAGAAGCCTTTTTTTTCTTTCAAAATTTTGATTTCAAATCTTTGGCAAAATTATTGATGTTTGCAATTCCCCTTGAATTTGCACTATTGTTTCCAAATTTTCCCCAAAAAAATCACCAATTTGCAAAACTTCACCACCAAAAAAGAGAAAATAAAAAATAACATTGGTTAGAGGAGGGGTTTAATCCAATTATTTAATGCCAACTTTTAACCAAATCATGTTTTTTACTTTTACAAAAGAAAACGAAGGTAAAATATATATTTACATCTTTTAAAAAAATAACATTAAAAATATGTTGCAATATTTTTTTCAAAGTTGTGTAGTTATCATCTGTATTAATGTGTGATTAATGTTCCTAAAAAAAAGTAGTGTTGAAAATTAAATGACTATATTGACTACTTAATATTTTTGTTCTTTTGGCCAATGTTTGCCAATTTTAGGGGGCACAACATCAACAAAATATTTTTTTGAAAAAAAAATCAAATTTTGTCAATTTAAAAACAATTATATCATCAAATTTTTACAATAGGTTATAGTAAATAGCTATAATATTGAAGGTTTTACACAAGTTTTTAGCTTCATAACTTGTCTATAGCCAAATGTGGTTGAATATTTTTATGGATGATTTCCATTTCAACAAACATTGCAAAAATGAGTAAAAATAATTTGTACCTAATCATATTGGGGAAAATAAAAGCTTGCAATTCCTTTAAAAATGGACATAAATTTTACTTAACACAAATAACATTGTTAAAAAATGTTGTCACATTGAGTCTCCATTAAGTTTTTACAAAGATTGTAGATCAATTTAAATGAAAAGAGATTTGCAGATTTTTTATTTATTGATAACATTTTATTTTAAATTATTTTTAAAAAATTGATTATTTAAAAATTATAATTTTAGAAAATACATTATTCAATAAGCTTCAAGATCATGTTTTCATTTGTAGCATTTGAATAAAGTTTGAAAAATAAAATGTTATAACTTGAATTTTGAAAAAATAGTTTCATGTTGAACATTTAAAGTTTTGAAATGATTTGATGGTTAAGATCTTGGTGCATCTCCACGAAATCTTGGGTTCAAACCTTGATGGATGTGTGCATTAATGTATATAGTGTGTATGTACAATCATGTAGAAATGTAATCTACAAACGTGTACATATTGTGATGGTGAATGGCCTCGAAACCAAAATTTTAAAAAATGAAAATTTGATGACATGTATTTTTCTCACAACATGCTATGGAAAATATAGGTTGTCATTCCATGACCCAAAAAAAAACCATTGCATTTGTATGATGATGTGACATTTTAATTCACATCATATTAATTTGGGACCTCATAATATCCATGTTAGAATTTTATGATTTAAAATTATTTAGTGCAACATGCGAATATCTTAAATTATTAAAAACAATTTCATTAAAAATGTCCTAATCAATTAGTCCTTTTTTACCAAAACCATAGAAGTTACATATTCGTGAAATTTTGTCCTATTTGACTAAAAACCTAATGATTTGGGTAGTTGCAAAACCCATGATTCCTTTTTGTGTAGCTTCATGAAACATTCATAAAACATTTCCATCCATTCCATTTTGTCCTACTTAAATTTTAAAAAGTTGAAATGCATCTTCAACTATAGGTCATTTGTTCATCATTTTTCATTGTTTGAAAACATTTATAGATCAACACATGTTCTAATTCAATGAACATATAATTTGGATGTTATCATAGAAACTTTTGACCCAAATAAAATTGTAACCTTTAATGTGAACACAAACATGGTCAAAATATTTTCATCCTTTGTTTCCTCATTAGCTTTATTTGCAACTTTTAACACATGTATGTGTGCATCAAGATTAATATCCTTGACATAAGGAGGAGATGGAAGCTAATTTTTAGGATGTTGCCTTTTAGGCTTTTCTATTGTAACGTTTTCTGTTATAGGTAGTACCCAATGAATATAGGCATAATCCTCATAGCTACACTACGGAAAACATTGTTCCCATCTACCAATATAACAAATGTTCCATGTGATAATACTAATTGTCTAACTCCCATTTTAAGTACTTTAGTACTTACAATAGGCTAGGCTTAGTCCACTACACATCTATATTGAAGGAATGTACAAATAATTTATTGGTATTATGGGCGAAAAAGATGATAATCAATGAAATTTTTCAACTCCTCGATTGACATCTCTACAAATATTAGCTCTTCCACAATCAAAATTAGAATAAACAACTGACTAAGTCTTGCCCCATTTCCAACTCTTTACATGTATCCCACCTTTCAAATTTCATGTGTCACAATTTGGTGATAATAGTCATGTGAAATCTAGTTTTCATACGTTCATATGGAATAGAGACAAATGTCATTCATCTATTTGTATTGTTTGAACATTGATGTCGTGCACATTGTTTCAACATGAATGTTATATGCTTATTCATATTATTTATACACAGATGTTGTATGTCTATTTGTGTTGTTTACGCACAAAAGTCATGCACATGACTTTTGTGTTTAAATAACGCACAACATTCATATTTAAACAATATGAACCCATGAAATAATAGATTTCACATGGATTTAGAACAAACCCATTAAGCTTGTAAATTTGTGACATAGTGATGGTTGTTGAACACCTCTTATTGATACTCCAATTGAAACACCTCTAAGTAGTATCACACTCCCAAACCTATTAACTTTTTTGGTTTGAGTATTCCAAATGACATAGGTATGTCAAATAGCTCCTACACATATCTTATTGATACTATAGCAAGTATCACATAGGGGACATGTTCATCATGAATAGGTATTTGTAATGGTCTTCTAGTTTCACCTATTAATGCATGGACCATGGTCTCCTATTCTTTATCCATGATCAATGTTTGATTTGTGAATTGATCCATTAGGTTGTTTGCAATCATCTATTGTAATTCATTTGGACAAGTTTTTTTTTTTTTTTTTGTTGACAAAAGGATGTTGTTTTAGATTGAAAACCTTGGTTGGTCTTGGAACAATTTGTGGTTTGAATCTTCTAAGTAGTTATGGTATATAAATATATACCATTCTAGGGATTTGATGCAAAATCCTTGGATTGTTGTAACATGTTGTAAAAGTTGTTAGTGGTACTTTTATAATTATATAATGGTTAATCTAATTATGGGCATTTCCACCTATTATGGGACTAAATATTTTAGTCCCACATGTGGTTGTATAACAAATAGCACCAGTTGAATAGTTGGGTAAGCTTCTAAGTTCAACATCTGAATTTCTAGTTCTTGTTTATTATGAAGGAAAAAATGCTTACACATTTTGACAAGGTAACATTAAGATGAAGGGACAAGACTTGATGAAGTCCCAACAAGTCCCTAGGAACTATCAAGTCATGGCAAATCAATAGTCATAGAAGTTAAGATGATTATAATCAAATCATGATAAGTCAAACTACAAGGAATTTGCATATTAACAATTGGTTTTTTCGACTATGTTTTAGTCATAAATGCCACATGTGACTATAATTTGCTTTAATCACCTTAAACAAGTTGCATAATATTTCAATCATAAAAAATAATACATGGCACCAAGTTGCAATGGTAGTTGGATAAAATGTGATTTACATGAACGTTTCATCCATCCAAATTAGCTTATGTGGCACTGTTGTTTTGTTATTGCTTTTATGAAGTTAAACAATATAGTTCCAATATTTATATAAATATTATTTACATGTTTATTATTTTAATATTTAAAAAGATAATTATTTCTATATTTCTATATTATATTATTGATAATTTCATTCATTTCAACTTATAAGTTGTTGACATGTGTCATTACCTAGGCTAGGTTAAAAAGCCAAGTTTAGGTTATTAAGTAGGTCACCAAGTTTATTTAATAAGCTATGTAGGTAAAAAATATTTAGTCAAATTACCACTATTGATCACAACCCATGTCATTTAAGAGAATTGATCAGTGAACCCCAAGGATGGAGATCAACTTTTTTACTATCAAGTCACCCCACTTTATATGACAATATATTAATGTGATCTATTTTGTCCAAATGACAAGATTTAAAGTTCAATCTTAAATTTTCTTCAATAAGGTACACAATTATATTTTTTTACCTCTCAAAAATGTAAATTAATTTGAAAAAAAAATCTTGAATTTTGTTATTGAATACCATTTCAATGACCATTCATTAGAAAAAATTAATTCAAGCACATGATTTATGAAGGGATGTAAATAAATTATAACATAAATATAATAAAAAATAAAATCAACCATATTGTTGTTGATGTAAAGATTAATCTAAAAAATTGATTTAAATTTAAAAATATGAATTAATGCTAGGTAATTAATTGATTTTATGGAATTAAAAATTTTATTACTTTTACATTTATAATATGTTATGGTTTACTTAAAATTATGATATTTTCACATCTCAAACCTCTATTTGATTTTTAAAATTATATTGTGTATTTAAAAAAATATATATCATAAGTTTACCAACAAAAATTAATTAGATATATGATATATAACTTAGTATGTTTATAAATGTTTACAAATGGATCATAAATTAACCCTACTACCTAGTTAGTTTATTTAATAGATAAATTACATTGCTTACCTAATTAAGTAAATAATTTTTAAAAACCACATATCAACATGACAAAGTACCTACTATTTAACCCACATACATATGACCTACTAGCTACTTACTGCCTACTACTGAACTTAATATCTAGATTAATTACATAGTTTACCTAATGAAATAATTAATTAAAAAAAAATTATCACATATTAATTACCCCTACTATTTATTATTTAACCCACATACATACTTCCTACTACATATCCTACTTAATTACTACCTATCTATCATTAATTGCATAGCTTACCTAATTAATTAATTAATTAAACATAACATTATTTCATTCAACCTAATAAAATACCTACTAATAATCAACCTACTTATATTCTAGTACCCAATTACCTAGCCTACTTAATTAATTAACTAATTAAAAAACATTATGATATATCAACATGATAAAATTTAATGTTGGAAATTCCAAATAATGATCCATATCTACCATGGCC
>Ga0116231_10006155_pt1 | contig 23139 bp, 16 predicted proteins | sample S1TSphgellanicum_2_FD_89695 | JGI IMG/M metagenome (GOLD analysis project Ga0116231, IMG submission 89695) | Host-associated microbial communities from peat moss isolated from Minnesota, USA - S1T2_Fd - Sphagnum magellanicum MG | ecosystem: Host-associated > Plants > Peat moss > Unclassified...
CAATTATGGGACGTCGATTTCAAGATCTCGACTCTGGGAAGTCTCTTTTGAGACGTCGATTTTGGGATGTCAGTTTTAGGACGTCGATTGGTGCTTTTTCGGCCGTCGCGCCCGGGGGGGGGGCAATGAAAGCCAACGGCGCCGTAAAACCCTAAAAGGCCACCTTTTTGACCACCAACTATTGCCACCTTTTCTCCCCACCAACTCCCAGTATTATTTATTTATTATTATTTATTATTATATCTTTGGATTTTTTTTCTCAAAAACAAAATTTCAACATTGAATAATTGAACATGAAAGATTATTATTAAAAATAATATTAATGCAACAATAAATTTCCCTTCATGAAAACTATTTGAAATATTATTGTACATACGACAATTTTTTTGATGTATAATTTGTGTGAAAAATTAATGTAAAATTAATTTCATAATGAATTTTTAAAATTCGAAATTCTCAATCATCCATTTTCCTTCTATGATATTTTAATGGATTAAATTTTTTTTCTATTGCATTTATTTTGAAGAGGTTTTTTTCAAAAAAAAAAAGTGGGATAGAATTTTAAATTGGAAGCATGCATTTAATATGCATGTAAGGCCTTTTTGTACTTTGGTATTTACACATGGAAGAATTATTTTTATCCAAGAAATGTTTTTTGAGAGATGTGAAATGTAAACCTAATGTTGAATAGTGTAAATATTTGGTTAAATGGCTAAAATATACTTATAAAAAAAAGAATTTTTGAAAGTCTTATCCAATGGGTAACTTATTGAAATGTCTACTAGGTATTTCAACAATTAGTTGTTTTAGCCAATATTTTTTCATACACAATTAATCAATAATTTTAAAAGGAAAAGAGGAGGCAAGGTACTTGAGGGTATACTTCATTATTGAAAAATGTAGGCAATTGTAAATTGTTATTATGAAAAAGAAGTCATTAATCTTTTTTTAAATATTATGATGATTAAAAAGTATTAAAAGTTGGGGTATCAACCTAGGTATCAATAGACTTGGTTGGTATTGGGTATGGAACTTTCATTTCTTGGCCAAAAAAAGGGATGGGCCATGTGTTTTCTAACTAACCTATTTTTCATTAGGAAAGAAATAATGCAACTATTTAATGTATACCTTAATTGATACATGAGTATTTTAATCCTGGGACAAAGAAAATCCCAATAATAACCATCAAAATCACCCCCAAAAACCACCAATCAAAAATTAAATTAAATGAAGATTAAATTCTAATTTATTAAATATTTAATTTTCATTCTATTTAATATTTGGTGTACTAAAGTGGGCTTACTTTAGTACACCTTTTATGAAGCAAATCATTGAACATGGTGGACATGGAAGGATGGAAACCACTCACAAATTTTTTGAATTACCCAATACCAAAAACTCATTACAATATTGAATAGACACCACTATGTTTAATAATAACAAATTTGGCATAAGTTTTGTAACATAGTTTTGGCTATGGGTCCAATTTATGGCTCTCATCCAATAGGAGTGCTCTATTTCATTGGACACTAGACCTTGGAAACTCATCTAAAGTGGCCCTTATTCTAGCTCTTTTTAATGTGAGATATTAGAGACTCTCTCACTTTTTCATGGACACAAAACCCATCAAAAGGAAATTTATAATGTGGATTGCTTCAAGTACCAAATGGCACAAGGAGACTTTCTCTCTCATCAATGGATTCTTTGCTTTCTCTAGGCTACATCCCCTCCATTTGTTGGTGCTAATAAATTTGTGTTTTGGGTTGAGAGACACATGGAGTTGTTGTTGTGGAGGGGATTGTAATGGGCCAACTTCCAATGACAAATTATTAATTTCACCATGTGTAGTAACAAGTTTAGGGTTTAGGGTTTTGTTTTTGCTTTTTGTTTGATTTTACATCAAAGCTATAACGTGTGGAAAAGATTCAACAACATGGATGAAAGTTAGGCTAAGTTCTTTGAACTTGGAATCATTCACTCATTTGGAAGGTGATGACTAGGTAATGGCTCATAATTAGTAAGACTAAAGTAGGCAAACCATATTTGTGAAAGCAACATGCACATCATGTTTTTAGGGTTTCTTGCATCTAGGGCACAATTATTAGAGAAAGTTGATGACATCTTTGTTAAAACTAGGTACTAAAAAAAACTTTAACAAATTAAAGGAAGGGTGGTAAATTATTGGGCTTTTTTCTTGGATGCATGGGAAGGGAAAGATGGGTGATGTGATGCTCAAGAGTTTGAGTTCCTAACCCTTCAAAAAATTGATTAAGGGGAAAGTGATGTATTTATTGGGATTCCTTAAGTTGGGGTGGGAAGGTAGGAAGTGATTCTCGAGAGTTTGAGATACTAAACCCTAAAAATATTAAGATTCAAAGTTTTGTCTATCCATGTTAACCTACTTAAATGGCATGTTTTGTGTGCCCAAAATAATTTACTAAGTTCCAAAATTATGTGTGCTCATTTGCCATTGATAAGATGGGTAGACTAGTTTATTTAGGTACTACTTGGGATACGAGAGATATTGTTAATTTGCACAAAGCAAATTTATCATGTATCATAATTAATGATCATATTCATAAACTCTATTTTTTTTGTCATGTAAGAGGAGACTTCTAAACTTTTCATCATGCAAAGGATTTTTTAAAGAGCTTGAATTTATTTAGTTGTTTTTGTAAAAAATAATTTAATAGTTAGCTATATAAATGAACGTTCATTTTCACTATTAAAAAAAAATCCAAAACTTTTCTAATTTTATGTTAAAAAAATGAAAAAATAGTTTGAAAGAATAATGATGGTTAAGGTCATGTAAAATATGATTGCCAAACATTTAACAATACAATTTGTCATCATCATTACACCTCTTAGGGACTCCATATCCCTCATCATCAGACATACACATCCCTTAGTAATAGAATGACACAATAGACCCACCATCGAAGTAGCCAAATTCCTCCCACCAAACATGATAGCACTTTCACTGAATTCGTTGGTTTATTTGCAAACTCATTTCCAACTTGGGGGAACTTTGGTGTATTTCTAATTTATGCTTGTCATATATATATATATATATGTCATGATTGGAATTTGGGGATCACACCAAGGACATAACTTATAAGATGGCAAATTATTCCAATTTTGAAATTTTGGTTTCCATATCATGTCCATGATTGTACCCTCCAAAAACCCAAAAAAACAAAAAAGAGGAAAAAAAAAAAGATTGGGTTGGGTGGTGGGTGTCTTGGGTGCAAAGGAATTTTGATTTTAAACATTTGATGGTGAGTGTATAAAATAGTAATAAGTTGGGCTTTTTAGTTTAGGGTTTAGAGACAACGAAAAACCCCCACTTATCACTCTCCCTCTACCCTTTAGTAATACCATTAGTACAAGTATTTGCTGACCTTTTCGGAGAAGATTTAAAGTTTTGGGTGGCAGATTACGTCATTTTCTTCACCACATATTTTGACATATTCTTCCTATGATGATCATATGCTTGCAATAGTGACCAAAATCTTTGTTTAACATGAATTTTATTTGTTTAATTGTTGATTCAGATCCCCACCCATGACTTTTCCGGCATGGAATGATCTTGCCCTTGCCCATTATGCTGGGAGCATCGCCAAGCTCGCCCTAATAGGTTAGGGCTCATTGGGTGCCTAGCCGAACATAATGGGCAGGGGCTTGACCATTCCGTAGTACAGAAAGGTTTTTGCCCATGCCAGTCTTTACTTTAAAAAGTCTAAGAGGGACAAGGGTTGGGGGAACTGGGTGCAACTTTGGGAAAGGGCGAAAAGTGTGAAGGATGGAGAAAATGAAAGTAAAGGAATTCGTGGGATGAAAAAAGGAAAAATGAAATTAAGGTTGTGAAATGAATGAGGTTTTACTGACATGAATGACAATGATAAGACGGAAATGAAGTATAGCAAATGGATGAGATGTTGTATGTCATCCAATTGGCCATCCAAATAGACCATGATAATTGTGTAAATCTAGCACTTTTCAATGTAACTACTAGTGGTTTTTTTTATTAAACAATGAGCAGCCAAAATTGTGGTCAACACAAACTGTATTGTCCATGGATGATATTTCCACACATACATGTAAACTAAAAATTTTGATGAAACAAACTACCACATGGATGAAACCATGATCGTGCATCAAATTGATTTACACACATCCATAAAATTTCAGCATTATGGGTGAAATGATTGACATAGATGAAGAAACCGCAAAGAATGAAATTGATACAAAACCCAACATTTTCTCTTCCATGAAACTTATTGCATCCATATGTTTCAATTTTTAACAAGTCTACACAAATCCTCATCAACATCATCATAATCCCCACTTTGAGAAACTTGCTTGCACAAAATCCTCAACTCTATGCACTTGTTCTTAAATTGTTGCATGCAAACAATGTTAGAGAGAGGAGTAGAAAACCCTAAACCCTTTATCATCAACAAAGATGACATCATAACTGGAGTTCATCTCATCACAACAGCCCAAGGTTGTTGCTTCCAGAATTTGGTAAAGATCAGGTAATTTTGATGATGATGATGAGGAAAATCGCTGAGGGATGGTGTGTGCAGAATTCTCATGCAGAATTTTCTGAAGAGATTTTGCACCATGCAGCAAGAGCTACTCCTTTTTAAAGGTTCAGGCTCAAAAGAGGAGTTTGAAGAAGTGGGCATACATTCTTCCAACAGTCTTTGAGGCTGTTGCAATGAAGGAGCTTGGGCATTGAGCACATGACAAGAGTGCTTGCAAGGAAATCAGGAGCGAGCTTCTGCAAATAATGTATAGATTATCATCAGCACCCAAAGTAACTGAAACTGAAGATTCAAGCCAAGGAAAATACAGGAAGGGAGCTGCAAAGGGGGAAGGAAACTCAATACATATTGTTGCACAAAAAGCTCAGGTTTCATATGCAACTTCAACAGAATACCTACCTCAACTGGTTGTGCATTTCAGTGGCCTTTGGTGGGATCATCTCTGCTCATCATAAGCTCCTAAAGATGTCTGGTGATGCTGCCCCCCCCACCCCCTGACCATAGTCTCCTGCAGGATTTCAAGCCATGTAAAATCTAGGATGGAATTGGTAGGGAGTTCAATCCCCAAGTCGTTGCAGATGTTGCTCAGGCTTCATCTGGAAATTGAACCACATGTACCTCAAATAGTTTGGCATTCCAGTGTGCCCTTTGGAGGTGTCCTAGAGGCTTGCTTCAGTCTCTGCTTGGCATCAACTCCTAAGAATGTCTGCTGTTCCACCCGGAATGTCTCCTGCAGTGATTCAAGCCAATGAAATCTAGGAAGGAGCTGGAAAGAGGAAGAAGCTAAACTCCCATTGCAGAATGGCCAAAAACTTGGGCAGCTTCATCTCTTGCTTTTGGTCTCTGTTCGACATCAATTCTTTCTAAGGATGTCTGCTGTTGCACCCCAAGCATAGTCTCCTGCAGCACGACCCTGGCCAAGTACAACTCACATCAGAATCCGAACAAATGAGATAGAGAGAGAGAGAGAGAGCAACAGACACACAGACTTGGTATGTCCAAGAGCAGGTATAACTTTTTCCACTAGTTTGTGCTGCACCCAATTCATCCCTGATTGCAAACCACTCTGCAATGTGAGGAAGAAACATACTCCACATTCATTCAGAAACCTTGAACTTCTCAGAAATAGAGCAAAAACTCTAGTTTCTTCCCTCCAAAAGAATTGTTGCTGATAGAATTTCCTCAGCATGAAAGAAACTTGTTGCCGACAATTGGTGAGACTGACCTGGTGATCGATCAAGGTGCGGGAGTCTGGACAAGAGTTCAGCAATGTCTTCACCACATCAACATGTCCCTTCATGGCTGCATACCCTAATATAAGAATGTTAGAATCCCACCCACATGTTGTGCAATCAAAACCCTGATGTGTCCCTTCATTGCCACATACTAATAAGAATGTTAGGATGCCACCCCTATGTTGTTCAATCAAAAACTTGACAACAAAATGAAATCAAGTTTTTGATAACAGTTCTTCTTTGGTCAAGAAAAAAGGATTTTTCAAAGTCTGATTTGAGAACGTTTTGGCAAAGAAAATTGAGTGGATTTCTCCCTTTGACTCAGTATTGCAATAATGGAGGAAAAAAAAGGAGAACAAGAGAGAATCTTTCTACCTGCTTTGTGAAGTGGAGTGCAACCATCCGCGTCTTGTGCACATACATCGGCTCCTCGCTCAAGAAGCAGCTTCACTATATCAAGATGGCCAGTGTAAGCTGCCCTGTGTAAGCTTGTGGCTTGTCCTGCTCTTGTTCTCTGGTCTACCACTGCACCACGCTGCAAAACCTCTCATCCTGTTCAGAATCCTCCTTAAAAACGAAGAAAAGAAGAAGAAACAAAAAACCGCCCGGAGTGCGATCTATCCTCCTCCTCACAAAGAGAAGGAGAAGAACAAGAAAAAACCGCCGCGGAGTGCGATCCATCATCCTCCAAAGAAAGAGAAGAACAAAAGCTGCTGCGTGCGATCTATCAAAGGCTCCGAGTGCGATCTGTCTTCCAAACAAAGAGAAAGAAAGAAACAAAGATAGGCGGAGAACGATCGATCCTTCTCCAAACAAAGAGAAGAAGAAAAGGCGCGGAGTGCGATCTAAGAAGGGTCAAGAGGAGGAGGAGGAGAATCACAGACCTGAAGGAGAACACGGCAAGCCTGGAGATGACCATTGCGAGAGGCATAGTGCAAAGGAGCGTATCCAGAGCCTCCATCGCCATTGACAGGAGCTCCACGCTCCAGCAGCGCCTGTATCCGCCTCACATCCCCGCTATGTGCAGCGCCTTCAATGTTTCTTTGGAAATCCATCTCCGGAATAGTTTCTGTCACAGCAGGCTGCTGAGCTCTCCCGGTACAGCAGCAATCGCACTTCCCTTCCTCATGACTCCTCTCCATCTTCTTGTTCTTATGATTCTCCTTCTTCGCTGATGATCTTGTGTACAAAAAACTCTGCAGAGATTTTTAGTGGCAATATGCATCTGGATTCTGTGAGGATAAGCGTGGTACTGCAGTGTATGGATGCGGATCTCACAAAGGACGCATGTTTCTCCGGTCTTCATATCAGTGCCAAAGAGCTGAGCATAAGCTCTTGTTCTTCTTATGCATGTGACTTCCCTCTCTCTTGTACAACATGGCATCAACATAGTCATCATCAGGGAAGTTCCTTTATAAGCAAAATTTGAGCCAAGGTTTGTACAAAACCAAAATCTCCCCAGGTCCAAAAGTTTAGCTTTGTTCTATTTCTATTCTGTGACAGATGGATTTTCACATGAGAAGAAATCAGTGCATTGATCCTAACATCAAGAAGAAAAGCAATTGTGAACAAATCACAAGCAGTCTTGGAATTGGCAGTGCCCTTTAGATGATGATGATTCTCCTAGCTGTGTGTGTGTAGTGATCAATTCTCACAACTGAACGGCACTGTGGTTTGCAAATACATGATGTTCAGGAACCAACCATTGCTGAACCCTAAACCCTAAACCCTCCATTCCTGATCTTTTGTTTCTTGTAGCTGTCATCTGTTCATGCATGCCAGGACACGGCTTTGTTGTTGCACATTGTTTTGAAGCAAAAATTCATTTATCATCAAAGAGATTCTCACAATTCTCAAGTTTGCAAAACCCTTCTGCTGGAGGCAGAGTAAGTGCACAACCCAACTGACAAAATCATGCTAGTTTGCAAAAAAAACCACATAAAGTTAAAGCTTTGAATTTTCATGACTGATGATTGATTAACCAAGTCTATCAATCTGATGTTTTACTGCTTCTCACTTAGTTGCACAAGTGCTCCAGGGAGAGAAGAAGAAAAAAATCCTCACAACCTCAAATTAGAGAACACTTGTAGTTGTGCATCAGCACCACCACTAATGATACTGTCCTCCTTCCACCAATCTGCGCTCAAAACCTGTCAGACATTCAACCACCACTCAATTGGTTAGGGTTTTAGGGTTTTACAGTTGCAAAAAGGAGGTGGCAATTATTTTCTGACTCTGTACTCAAACTTGTGCAGAGAAGAATATATATCAACAGGGAGAGAAAGATGAGCACCAAATGCAACACACCTTATCTTTGTGTGCCTGCAATGTATGAAGAGGTACCTGTAATCCAGATGCTGATTCTGTTAGGATCCAATTCAATTGCAAACTGCCAACTTCACTATGTTGTACAACAGGCTTCAACAAATAAAAGAAGTTCTGAGATTCTGAGACATGGGTAGGCCAATTCAGTCAGTGTTTGACCTTGCTTCGAGTATCCCATAGTTTGATTGTGCCATCATAGGAAGCAGATAGTAGGTGGTGTATAGAGCTTGAATGCCTGCCAAACAGATGCTCCCCCCCACGCATCAACACAGTTTACACGTGAGGATTAATCCACAAACAACAACCAAGAGCTGCAAAATGAAATATCTATGAGAGTGCAGAGAAATCTCCACAACAGGCCCTTTGAAAGGAAACACTATATCATCAACATACCATTTGCAAGCTGAAATCCAGCTCTTATGGGAAGAAAGCTGAAGTGCGGGTGCCACTGTCCCTGTTTTGCCACCCCCAACAAACCACGTTTCTCAAAGTTCACTCAACCAGGACCCACAAACTTTCAGACAAAAAAGACATATGTGTATGAGCCTACAATTCTATATCAATTGCTTGGAGGTTTATCCACAGCAGATAGTAAATTGCAACACTCATACAAAAGAAAGCTTTGAACATCCTTGAGGAAAACCCTCTCAACAAATGCAAGAGCACTTTCCACAGTTGCAAACAAATCTGCTGGGTAACCTAAACCATTTACCTGGTATTCTCGGATCCCAGATTCTTAGAACTGGATCTGCACCACCAGCCGCAAGTAAAGATGACCCCACACCTCCCACACTCAGGCAGTGCAATGCCTTACTGCATGTCTGGAAACAAGCCCAACAAATTACAAGTCAAGGACAATGTGGATTGAGAGATTCTTCTGATGACCAAGTACAGTAAATCAATATCACATTGCTCACACCCTTTCCAGACACCTTGTGCAGACAGGAGTGTAACTTTATCATATTTTTCTTCAGAGGAAGGGCAACAGGGAAGGTACCAAAGTAGTTGTATTGACAGAAGTTTCCACATCCCAGCTTCGTAGCGAATGATCCCAGGATGCTGAGTGTATTATCTGGCTTTCTGCCCAGACCACGGCTCCCACACACTGTGTGTGCCCATCCAGTGTCGTGGTGGCTTCAACCTGTCCACCATATCCAGTGGGTCCTTTGTCAGGGAGAGGATTTAAAATCTGTAGACTTGCAAAAGTCTATATAAAGAAGCATTCTGAGATGCGCAGTACAATATGCAGTCAAAAAGGACATGTTTCAAATGAAGCTACCAAATGCCAACATAGAGACCTCCTGAATTTCAGCACAACACCCAACAGGCATGAAACAAAGCACTGCTGATAGTTCTAATCTCAACTCATGATACTTTATACAGCAGATGGCCAGGGAGAGTCATCCGTGCCAGAGAGGTATTATATATGAGAAACAGAAAGAGAACCTGGAGATCAGAATGCTCGATAGCTCCCATACCATTCAACTTCCTTTTCTTGTAAGCAGAATCATCCTCAACATCAGGTTCCCCCGTCAGTCGCCAAAGCTTAATAGTTGCATCCCACGACCCTGAACACACCTGGGAAAAGGGAAGTCTCTACTCAATAGAATTGGATGTATTGATTGTAGAGGGGCACAACACTCTGGACATAACAGTGCAACAAACAAGCTTCAAGATTCATGTCACATTTTCCCACAAAACATCTACCTTCTCAGCATTGGCAATTTTACCAAAAGTGCAGCTTGATGGAAAATAGGTCTAAATGCATCTGATCAAATACCTCAGATCCAGAAGGGCTTGCTGAAATGCTTTGAACAGAAGCCTTATGCCCTTTGAAAAGCTTGACAGGTCTCATTGTGGTGGTTGAAGTTGTTGACTCCTCCTCCTGTCTCATAGGCACCTGGCTTGAACCCATCCACCTTGTAAGGGAACAAAACAGCTTGCAAATTGCTGAGTGGCAGCAGGTAATCTTAATTGCTAGACATACTCTCTATACTCTTAATGGTCACTCAACGTAAAACCTGCACTGCATGGCCAACATCATCATGCTTTCTAGAATCTGCTGTTCTCATAATTCTGGTCATCCAAGATTATCTTTCAATTCTAACTGTGAAACTGCCAATACCACAGTTGACGACAGACAGGCCTTGTCAAATATATGAACTACAGCAACATATAGACCCAAAAGCAGAGAAGAAGTTCTTGTGGCAGTTGCCACACAGATACACCTACCTGCCACAGGTGGAGTGAGTGATCTTTTGAAGCTGTAACCAGCTTAAACTGGTCTGCCTTTGAACCTAGTAGAACCACCAGCACTGTTGTTAACATGCATTATGTGAAAAATTGCTTGCTTCCCCATTAGGGTTTTAGCCACTGCTTGAATCAGAAAAAATAAAGTCTCCATCATATTACGAGTGCGCAGAGTCAAATACAAGAGGAAACAAAAAAAAATCAACAAAATGAATGCAGAAAAAACCCACAAGCTCAAGATTACACCCTTGTTCATTCAGTACATTCCAATCGAAAATTCACCTGGTGGTGGAACTGTTGCAAGAGATGTAACAGCATCCCTGTGACCTTCCAGCAAAAATATGCATTGTCCGGCACTGTTCCATACCCTGAAATAGACAATACAAATCAATTGCTGCACATGTGCATGATAAGAAGAGAAAGGAACTATTCAACTTTCAAGAGCAACAATGGTCACACTCATCACCACCACCACCACCACCACCACCACAACTGTTTGCTGCTCCAAAAGCTTCAGCTTACTTACTGGGCAACAACAGAATGTAACTCAAGAAGACATATGGTAACCAGATAAATTACAATGTTGGAAAGGAAGTTAAATTACCTTGCAAAACTGTCATAAGACCCAGATATCAAAAACCTGCAATAGTGTGGAAAACAGAGAAAGCTGTGTTAGATTTCCTATCACCATGAAAAAGAAAACCCTCTACTACAGAACACCATCAGAAGAAGCTCATCATACAAGACTGTCAGAAAGACCAGGCACAAACTGTAGAAGCAGCAGCCTTGCATTGATCAATCACAACATGAAACAATGTCAGCAGCAATTTGATATTACAAAATTTGCATGAAACCATGTTCACAGACCTCGGGAAGGATCCATCAACGGCACTGACCCAGTCATCATGCACCCGAGGCTCTTGTGGATCAGGTGGAGCTATTGCAGGTACATACTCAATAGTTAATGTTGTTTCCTGCACCAAGAAGAGAGGAATGGCAACCACAACAACAGCCAGCCACAATGTGAGCAACTGCTGTGGTCATGCAACTTGCTTATGCTACAGACATAAACAGTATAAAGAAACAATGTGATATCTGGAAGACCCAGATACCAGAATGTAACAACACATGATTGTACCTAACCAAGAATTCTTCCAGTAATACTCCAATTCCCAAAACTGCAAGGAAGTCTCTCTTGTCTACAAAAGTGTGAAGGGTTTAGGGTTACTTTACAGCAGATATTTTCTTTGAAAGAAGAAGGTTTTCCAGTGAAGTCCGCACAAGCTCACCATCCACCAGGAAGTCAAATGGTTGTGGCTTCTCTGGAACACCCAAAGTGTATCAACAAAGTATCACCGCCTCAGCTACAAACAACCACAAGATGCTTCTTCTACCCTTGAACCCTAGACTTGGAACTTTGCACTGGCTGTTCTGCAAATCCAGTGGAACTGCAGAGGAAGAAGAAGAAGAGGACAATGGAAGAAGAACATACATACCGAGACCTAGGAGGGAATTGACGACGTCGGACAGACCGTAACGAGTGAGCTTGGCCGGTACCGAGAATGGCGTAGCAACCACCCGGAGTTGAGGCGGAAGCTTGGTCGTAAAACGGACCTGTACCACCCGCTCTGTTGCCGCCTCCATCTCCATCTTGTCAAACAACGGTTGTTTTAGATCGTCTTCTCCTCCTTCCTCAAGATAAAAAACCACAAAAACAAAACACGCCCACACGAGCACGCAAACAAACGCGCTCCTCCCTCCGCGCAAGGTTTAGGGTTTAATGGGGGCCACGAGAGGGAGAAGCACTGTTAGGAGGGATTTCAGTGCTTTAGGGTTTGAGGAGGGCACGAGAGAGAGAGAGAGAAATGCACTCTAAGAACGGATTTTAGGGCCTTAGGGTTTAAGGGGCCGCGAGAGAGGGAGACAGTGAAGAACTTTTAAGACGGATTTTAGGGCTTTAGGGTTTAGAGGGCCCCGAGAGACAGAGAGATAGAGCAGCACTTTTAGGACAGATTTTAGTGCTTTAGGGTTTAAGGAGCGCCATGAGAGAATCAAGCCCTTTTTGGAGGGGTTTTCAGTATGAGAAATTGCTTTTGTCAAAATCACATTGTTATGCTATTAGAGCTCACAAAATAATTTGTATCTAATTATTGTGTAATTATCTCTTGATATTATAATTATTATGAATTATTTTCTGAAAATATGGGGGCTTAATAAATAACTTGTCATGTCAGAGAATTGATTAGTTATATTATAATTACAAGTGAGCTGAAAATGGATTTTTTATATAATTGTTTGTACACACAATACATATATTTGTAGTTAACCATGTTTAAATTTTTAAGGAGTTGCATTGTATTTGCATGTGACAACTATTTTAAACCTAATGTAAATGTGTTTACATTAGGTTTAAACTATGTTCCAACTAATGTACGATATAACACATATGTGACCATGACACATGTTCATTTTTTATCAGCCATAATAAAATGCAATTGCAACTAGTTTTTTATTATGATTTCCATTGATATAACTAGTATGGCTATTAATGCGCCACTATTGAACTATTAATATTCAACTATGTTGTATCTATTTTGCAACAACTTATAGTTTAATAAGGATACAAATTCATATGTAATTTTTTATAAAAAATTATTATTTCAATAATTTGATTACTAAATATTAATTACGCTCCATACATTTAATTATTATAAACATATTTATTATACATATTAACTATGAATTTGAATAAATAAATGTAACTCATATAATTATTTTTAAATTAACTAGTTAAGTAATTGTGTTAATTAAACTGAATAATATGAATATATAGGAACAATAATTGTTCATCAAATAATAATCAAATCGATATTTGTCTAAGTTGGGGATACCTAATAATGAATAAATCAATTAATTAATATGATTATTATCTCATTAGATCATTAATTATTTAAATTCATTAACAAAATAATTATATAAACACATATAATTAATTTAATGTGAAATTAAATGTAATGTGTATATTATATTAAAAATTCAATTTGGGTGTACATATGGATATGCCTATTTATACTTTGATGTTTTTTGTGAAAATTCATATTTAATTTTTTATGATTAGTAATATATTAATTAATATGTAATTCTTAAAGTTATTTTAAACTAATTACTTAAACTGAATAATATGAATTACAACTATTTTAAAAAATTATTCAAACAATAAACAACTAATTATGAATTTAAATAATTAATCATCTAAAATCAAATAATTATTTATTTTATTGTGCCACATGTCATAATCTCAGACCATCATTAACAATCATAATAGATGATGAAATCAATACTTCCAAAAAAAAATCCAAAAATCTTCATAGTAATGGGTGAATGCATGAATGATTAGACCAATTTTGGGATTATTTAATGGATTCTACAAAGTGATTGTCATTTTAATGGCCATATCCCATAGATAAATGTATAAATTTATCCATAGGGACTTGATTTTAAGATGCCAACTTAAATATGTATTTGTTACATATTTTAGATTTTTATAATTGTGAAAACTGTTCGGAATATGGACTTTCAAAGTTAGAAATTATGGACTACACAATTACACAACAACTTTTAAAAAGACTTTCCCATAGTACAATAATTTAGGAGGTGTTCCTTAAGGACTTGATTTTGGTTAAATAATATATTAAAAATACTAGGTATGTAAAATTTACATGATTGGATTTGTGAAATTTTACTCATGGACTTTTAAACAAGCAAAAAAATGGGGTTTTCTCAACAGTCCTTATATTCTTGAAAAAAATAGGGTTGTGGGGTTCTCTTGTGCATACATGTTTAAATAAAAGGGCCTCCACTTGGGTTCTAAATCAAATGGAAAAGTTCCCCAATGAATCAATGGGAATTTTTTGGGGGCTTCACCATGGGTAATTGCCTAGATGATGTCATTGTATATAGATGTGACGTCACTTAGGTTTAGGGTTCATAAAAAAAAGCCCAAGCAATTCAAAGTTTGCACTCAACTCCATACCTCCCACCTTCTACCTTGAGCATGATGAGAACTCAGACCTCTTGCCCAGAAGGATGGTTGGTCCACGAAAAAAAAAACTCACACCTCTTTTGCCTCCTCCTTCGAGCAAGAAGATAACTTTGGCCACTACACATTTTTTCAGGTTACATGTCAAGGCTTGAATTGTGTTGTTTGTTGTAACTCTACTATTGAGTTGTTTCTTATAAATTTGGCATCATGTTTTTCATTGTATTCATTGCTATAAACTTTGCATCTAAGAAACTCCATCAAGTTTTCAAGTTGTATTCTTTTCCAAACCTTCCATGTTTAAGTTTTGGTTCAAAATGGAAAATTTCATGTCTAATGGTTGTTTTTAAGGTTGAATATGTGTGTTGTTGTGAGGGAAGTTTGTAGCTAATTGTGCACACATATGTTTAAGGTGGAAATAGGATGATTGTTTGGAGCGTCGATATGCAGCTCATTGTGCATTGAAGACACCAATGTAATGTGCACGTTCATCCCCTATTCACAACTCTAATGGGTAACAATCAAAATCGCGAAAGAAGATTGGTCATCATATGATTCGGGTCAGCCCAAAAAGAGGTTGAACAAGCCAAGAATATAAAGTGCATCACATGCAAAAGGCTTGAGGAAAAGCAATCAAAGTTTTTATAGATACAATGATTCCTACCTTGTAACCAATAGAGGTTATAGTCAAGGAAAGGGAGGTTAGGGAAGCTGCACGTATTATTGCTTTGTACATTCAAAACTAAGTCTCCAATTTGCATGGTGATGAATCTAAAAAATGGGCAATGTCAAAGATACCCTCAATTCCTTCAATATCTAACATGTTTCCAAAGATTATTGACATCCAAGCCTCCTTCAAATCAATTAAGGTGCAAAATGAAATTGTTGTTGGTTTGGTGAAAAATTTAAAAGAGGTTAAGAAACCATGATTTACTGCAAAGTTAGCTACCAAACATATTTTATTAATTGTTATTATTAGCTCCAATGGGTAGAGTATGTCACTTAAACAAAGAGTTCATGCTTTAGGTGTTCACCATCATAATATTTCCCATGCAAATGCAACAATGAAGGCTTATGGATTGCAATGGTGTTTTTTTGTGGACTTTGTCTGTAAGGAAACAAAGATATGACGTTCGATTGAACACCTCTTTCCATGTTTGAAAATTTCCTCTGATTATGCCTTTTCTTCAATATGGAAAGTGGAGAGGAGGAACTTTGAAGATCATACTTCATTGAATAAAACTACTTAGAAGAGGTCGATAAGTTGATTTGCAACTTCAACATACTTTGTTCAGCAGGCAGATGTTTTTTCATGAACATCAATGTCTTCTAATAGTCGGTCATAACATGGATCACAAGATATGGTTTAGTGGTCACAAATCGTGCGCTACTGAACCTGATATCAATGTTTCACATACACATAAATGTTAAAAATATGAAATTTTTTGCTTTTTATAGGCAGTGTCAGACAAACACTCAAGGTACAAGATAGTTTAGATACCTAATGTGACTTGAGACTTGTTTGGGGATTGACACATGATATTCTATCAACCAAGTACCTAGTTACTGGTGATTAATGTAAGACTTTTTAAGGTTAGGGTTGCATAGCATATTTCTTGGCATATTCATATGCTGACCTTGAGTACACATGTAAAATGTGCACTCAGAGGAATGTATAACATTTTTGGTAACATTGTCCAAATTTTGTCAAGAGGCTTTGTTCAAATTAAATGATATTTAAATCATTGAAAAAGCTCTTTAAAAGGGTTACAACAGAATCTGTTTTTGCCTTGCGGATCTGGACTCACTCCAGCTTAGGTTGGCTAATTTGGGTTTTTAACACTGTCCACTCAGAAGCCCTGCAATTCAAAACTAATTTTGTTCCTAGTTCGCTTCATTCTACTTCCACCATCAAAATAAGATGAAGTTCGGGAAGCAACTGATATGTTGGTGCCATTGAGCTGTTACCTTCGCTAGATCTTTTGTTAGATACAGTCTTGCAAATATAAGATGAGCAACAACCAAGTGTGGATTTCAATGTTCAACCAGGCATTACTGTGTGAACACCGAATTCATTTTTTTGACAGCTTCATGGAACATTTCTTATTTTAGTGGTTACTGGTTTAAATTTGGCATATGAGGTAGACCCAGTATGCAATGAGCTGTTTGTTGGGACTTGCGCAATTTGCAAAATTGGACAAGATGCTTTAGGAATGAATGTGATGTGAGCAATTAATTATATGAAAAAATATGTCGTAATTCTGTCGTAATTCTGTCTTCAGCAACATCAAGTATCCCCTGGTGATGAATCAAGAATTTAGAACTGTTTGCAGTCTGGTTGGGAAAATGTAGGTAAAAAGCATGAGGACAAATTGCCACAAAATGATGGAGAAGTTTTCATAAACTCAAGTATCCTGAAATTTTGAACCTTTGATGTTGGACGCTTGTGGAAACAAATTATGTTACTTCGCAATTGATTATTGAGGTATTTAAATGCACTCACAGGGCGTGTTCCCTTAGGTATGAATATTAAAATTGGCAATGGCAGCTGATTTTGTCATTTAAGACAACATGGAAACTTGCTAGAATGACAGGTATAGACTTTTCCATATAGAGGATAGCACTTTACATTTAAATGAAATTTACATGTGAATTTCAGCATTTAAGCGGTTGGTGGTTTGTAGTTCATATGGAACCTAGAAAGCTTATTTTTTCTTTCTTTAGAAAACATTTTATCTAATACTTGAGGTTTTAAGACCTAAACTTCAGGATAGCGAGAATTTACATTGAAAAACAACTCGTATTCAAGCTGTCTGATGCTTAGGGATTAAGGACAAATGTTCAAGGGGAGGCAGTAATGAGGAAGTTTGGACAATAGGATAGGTATGTGAAAGTAGCTTTATAAGAACCCTTCATGTGTTTCACATTGTAGGTGGGGTTCACAGATTTGCAGAGGTTTACACTTTTATGTTTCATTACTTTTCAGTTTTACAGATAGTTTAAGCATAACAGTTTACTATAATTGTTAACTGGAGAAAGCCTACAGTCTACAAATTGGCTACAGGGTTAAGATAGGGTTCATATTACAGTTTGCAAAAGTATAGAAAGCATGTAACATACATTGCTGTTTGCTATTCTTTACACTCCATGCTGAGCTAGGATTACTAATTTGTTCATTATCCTCCATGAAAGTAATGAAAAATTAAACAATTGATACAATTTCTCTTCTCAGTTGGGATTAGCAGACGGTAGAGTAATCTTCAACTTCCAGAGCAAACAAGTACAAATAACCAGCTATGGTAGTTAAATTTCAAGCACTCTGGCACATGTGAAAGATAAGTGGAGCATTTGGTCACAACAGGGAGTAGATTAGTTAGGATACAAGTTTGATATCATAACTATTTATCTATTGATATTGCCATATTCTTCAGGTTCCTCTCTGTTGATATTGCCTGTCCATTATGGTGTTAAACCCTCACAGTTTGTGATATTGTCTTCCCATTATGGTATTTGCCATTCAAAATTCAGTCATTTTACAACAGCAATTTCAATGCATTTGTGTAGGGAAAAGATTGTTCTCTTTCACTGAGAAAAATCGAATCCAACTGTAAAGTTGCTACTCATGCTAAACAATAGATATTATTGTAATTTAGTTTTCAAGGTCATGCTTGTTAACTTACAAAATCAAACTGAAGAGAGAGAATATTCATACTAGAGAGATGGGGCTCACCTATTTTTGAAATACTTCTGTGTCACTAGAAAAATTTCTCAGTACTATGCCATCAGCAGAAGCTCAAATACACAACCATAGATCTACTAAAACAATTCTCAAAAAATAGTAAACAAGATGCAGCAGACAAATACATCCAACCAGAACAACACAGGACCAAAAAGGTGAAGCATCACATTGTTAAGTCCCACAGAGCCAAAGGGGGAAAAACAGCAAAATGATGTCAAGTCTCTTCTTCCATAAACACACAAAAAGTACAACAACTTGCTTATTATCAAGAGTGACATGGGCTGAGAGTTCTCTGATGATACTTGAGCTACCACACACTCCTTTCACAAGATCTCAAGTTGCTGTTGAAAGGTGATTTGTGAGATTAACACAAATCGTACACCATAACATACTATATGGATGGCTGGAAAAACTGTGTTTTTTTGCAAATCTGGAGAAGAGGACCAGCTTAACACACCTGTGTTCCTGGCTGTTGTTGAGGGACTGATATGCAACATACTACCCCTTCCAGCAGGCACAGTTGTCTATTTCCTCCAAGTTTCAGCCAGTTATATAAATGTGCAAAAACTTCAAATTCAGCCGACAGTGACCTCAATCGTCTTGGGCTTTACCGGTTCCGGAGGAGGAAGCTTAGGCACAGTGACAGTGAGAACTCCGTCCTCACAAGCAGCTTTGATAGCTTCCAGATCGGCATCTGCAGGGAGTGTGTATTTGCGCATGAAAGTGCCAGCACTACGTTCCATGCGAATGTACTTCACCCCCGGAACATGCTCTTCGCGTTTGCGCACTCCACTGATCGCAAGCACATTGTGGTTGTCCAATTCCACCTGCATCAACCAACCACGGCATCAAATCCATACATTGCCCGCTAGATTGAGGATCTTGATCTTTGTGAGTGTGGAATTGCGTATTTTTCAGAATGAATTTCTTCTCAAGCTGTGGCTCCTGAAAGTCGTCAATGCTTTTCCTGTAGAGCTGTGAGAAGACTGTGAGCACAGCTACTTGAGAAAAAAAACATAATGGAAACCTGCTGATTTTGTGATCACAGCACCCAAATGGAAAGATGTCCTGATATCCTAAGTGGAAAGCCGGGCAACAATGCTGTGTCCGTAATATTGTCAGGAGATCGGTACCTTGATGTCTGAGGATTTGAGGCCTGGCATATCGGCGACGAAGATGTAAGATTTCGGAGCCTCCTTCACATCCACAGCAGTGCTGTACATGGCCTTGGTGTCACTGGCGTACTTCTGAGCCGACGGGTTCAGTGCCCTCTCGAACTCATCTGGGAAACCGAGAAGCTGGAACAATGGATGATCCATTTGATCCCGAAGACGTGATCGGTCACAGTAGTGGCACTGGATCAACCGTTGCCGGATTATTGAATTCTCTTGAACCTCCTCCTGAATTGCAACATCGAATGCAAAAAAACCCACGACAATTTAGCAACTAACTTCATACATCACTGAGGAGGCTGAAAAGAAACAAATTGGGTAAACAGCAAGCCAAATTGCAGATACATGTGAGAAATTTGGACGATGCACCACAGTGTTCACTACACTAAGATGGCAAAATTCAAGGCCCTGAAGTAATTCTGCCCTCCAAAATACCTAAAAACTTTCCTCTCCAAAACCCTCAAAGGACTTGGGGATCACCTGACAAACCCAATGATCGCAACTGAAGGATTACAAAACCAAACCGTTCGAGATTAATGCCGCGTAGCAGACTAAACAAGAAATTTTATCTGTGGCAATGAGATCAGTCTGCGAGATGCAATACTCATAGGGTCGTCGACGATCGGCGAAAACATCCGCGCCCTCGACGATTTCTGGTAACTTCCAGTTCTAGAATCGTCGAGTGCTAGAAGCGTCCAGTGTAGTTAGCGAGCACACGTCCGTTCCAGAAACGTCGCGAACGTATGAAATGGGTGACTGGCACGTGTCGGTAGCCATCCCGACTAAAAAGGTTAGCGCGCGCGAGGAATTTGAAAATGTTACTTTACTCCTCGCGCGGAATTCTTTTACTTTCCTTAGGGTATCCCTTTTTGTTCTTATGAATTGACAGCGGCAACCAGAGCAGCCACACATCTTGGGCACTCTCTTCTTTTACATAAAAACTCGTTGGATATTTCGTAGTCTAACATAAGGCCATGATATTAGCAGTAATATTTTGCACGCAAAAACGGCGGGCGTTACAATTCATCTGCATCAAGCCCGCTGCTCCCCCCATTCCCCTGCCCACCTCATTTTGTAAGGCCCATCCAATCCCCCTTTCCTAGCCTTTGCTACTCAAGAGGTTAGTAAAAGGGCCACAGTGAACCAGCGCACCACAAAGGATGAATAGTAAGTGGTCAGCAAAAAGTTTTCTGTTGGGTTTCAGTTCCCTATCTAACCATGGTGGTTAGCTAGGTTTGCTTTTTTTTTAAACCTACCTACTAACAGCCCACAAGCAGGTTGTTAGTAGGTAGGTAGTAAAAACAGCCCTTACCTATGTATTAACCATCTACATACCTAGCAGTTGCCTATTTTCTTACCTATTTACCTGACGGGAGACCTATTTCCTACAGAATTGGTTACCAAGGTGAAACCAAATATTAACTCAGTTGAGGTTCATCCACAACTGAGTAATAACCGGCATGCAGTGGATGGTGCACTGGTAGATGCTGGGTCATTGTGACCTAGTAAAAGGTCATGAGTTAATACAGCGGTCCAAGCCTTCAGATGAGGGCCTTACTAAAACTGGGCTTGGACTCAGCTCTGCCTCACAGTTTTTCTAATTCCAGTAGGGTAGAGAGGCCGGTCATAGAACACTTCAAACCTCAGACGAACCATGTGATCGAACCAGACCTTGGTTGCTTCTGGGGTTCCAAGATGGAGTGTAGAAGAGATCATTGCGCACATGCTGCCCTTTAGATCGCTCGGTTTGGTGCACAGATGCAAAAACTTAGGCTTTTGATAGCTCTCAGCCTCATTCTCTCAAAACCAATTTCTACCAATCAGCTTCTGGACCTATCTGCAAGCAATGCAAACCCAGAAAACGCACATACAACATCTGACACATGTCAGCAATCCATGCCATCACTAAACATTTCAATCTTCAAACTAATCAACATCCTTTGAAAGGACAGACACTTTTATTCAATGGTTGAGATGAACACTCAAAATAGGGCAACAAATGTTTGGTGATCAATACTCTAATCGTATGCTAAACCCTAAAATAATTAGTGTGGAAGCTACCAATATAGAACACGTAATAAAGTGTGAGACTATTTAAATGTCACCAGCTGGGCCAATTACTATGGTAAAATTAATATTTCCTTGTATTTTCCTTGTACTGGCTGTCTTGAAAAGCACTTAATATCCCAGGGGCATATTTTTACATGAGGCCAGAACTGAGTTTCACACTATAAATGAATTAATATATCATAATCCATAATACAGTTTACAGGCCATTATACTGCTGTAGATACTGCCCGATGCACTCAAATTATGTAATAGAATAGAGGTTGTACATGGATGTAAAATGTAGTGTACCTGGGCCATTTTACCTCTGTGGGTGCAGATGCTCTGCTATTATATTCAAATTATGTAACAGAACACATCTTGCACATAGATGTAAAATGTAGTGTACAGGCCATTTCACTGCTGCGGGTGGAGATACTATGGTGTACTCAAATTATGTAACAGAACAGAGCTGCACATGGATGTAAAATGTGATGCATGGCAAGCAAAAGACATCTCTCTGATGAGGATGACTGATGATGATGATGATCCATCCCCTGTGTACTCTGTAGCTAGGGACTCTGATGGGAAGACCAGTTTCATGCAAGAATCCAAGATCAACACAGTATGCAGGTCTAACTAGTGCAAGCTCCAGATCTTCAAAACATGACAAAATTGAATAGGAAAAAAATCATAAAAAGTTTTCACAGGTCTCTCAAAACAGAGTTGCAGCAGTCTCATGTACAGAGTGATGCAAATTGATGTTCCAAAATCATCAAGAGAAAAGTTCTGGACAATTGAGATCACAGAAAGTTTTACATTCAAGAAAACATAATGTCCCTATGTGTAAGCAGCTTCCAGTTCTTGAAGAAAATGTTTTTCCTAAATTGTAGTTCTGCACAATGTCTAAGCTTGCAAGTTGTGCTAGGAGTAAGTGAAGAAAACTACTTCTTCAAGTAGTAAACTTCTTCTTCAAAGATTCTTGTGTACTAGTAGTAGTCATGAAATCTATTGATCACCTGCATGGCTTGGTCCTTACAGTGTGTACTAGTGCACCAGCTCTAGAGCATGAAAACTGCATCTTCATGAGCTAATTGTTGTTTGTGAATGGCAAGGCTTGAGGCGGGGCTCTATATAGGACCACCTCTATATAGCACCAACACGGAGTCTCTGTTGAATGTGGAGCTCACAGTGTTGCAGACCATGCGGTTGGCAGCCTTTGCTGCGTTTGCTGCCGTGCTGTAATTGAAGTCTCCATCACTGCTGCTGAGAAGCTGAAGCCGTTGCTGCCGCAGGTGGAGGGATAGCTCCCGTCCTCGAGTGCTCATAGGCGGAGATGGATGCGCTGCCGCTGATGATGATGATGATTGGGTGGATGATTCACCATCACTCTGCACATGAGTTGTTTGTGATCTTGGTAGGTACCAGCCGCGTGGACCTGATCTCATGTTTGGGTCTGGAATTCTGTTCAGCAAGGAAAGACAGTACTCTGCGTCCTCGTTGACAGCGGACGCGTACAGAACAAAGTCCATGTGATTCAGTGTTTGCATGCAAAACTTCCGTCGTATGTGAGACCCCGTAATGCGGTCGTGCTTCTCTAGAATCTTCAGAAATGCTACAAACACCCATGATGATCAATCAATCAATCAGGCAGCATTGATCAAGTGTTAATATGAAGTTCTTAATGAAGCTGAAGAAAGATCAAGTTCTTCGCTAGACTTCTTCTCGATGGGAAAAGAAAGCATCATTCATATTGCAGCAAGCTGCTCATGCACGATCGGTA
>Ga0116231_10006157_pt1 | contig 23128 bp, 18 predicted proteins | sample S1TSphgellanicum_2_FD_89695 | JGI IMG/M metagenome (GOLD analysis project Ga0116231, IMG submission 89695) | Host-associated microbial communities from peat moss isolated from Minnesota, USA - S1T2_Fd - Sphagnum magellanicum MG | ecosystem: Host-associated > Plants > Peat moss > Unclassified...
CGGGAGTCACATCACATACTCCCGAGAGTGTGAGAAAGTGTTAGAAAGTGTGAGGGAGTGAACCCTCACACTCCCAAGGCAACTCCCACTTTGGGAGATGGAGTCCCGGTGGACTCTCGAAACTTCAGATAGCGATTGCAGGGGTCAAACCTCAATGTCTTGTGGCGTTCTTTATATCATTGGAAAGCTCTTGAAGCGTAGATATCTAAAATGGGCTTTCATTGCTCATTTGGACATTTGAAACACAAGTTATGGCCAAAAGAAAGGTCGAGAGTCGAATTCCCGGGAGTCTGCCAGTTTTGACTCCCGACCACTAAAAGTTAAGAATTGACCCGAAATACTTAGCTGCAGAGAACGTGCGACATACCGTTGGAAAGGTCTCGACGAGATCTACAACTTTGCTTCAGACCGCATCGCGTTTCAAGGTCTGCTCGCAAAGTTATGGGGCTCCAAAGTCCCGGGAGTCCCATTTGGCGCGATTTCGGGACTCCCACGCGGGAGTCCCGGGAAAAATAGCCATTTGGATGTAGCCTCCGTGGAGAGCTACAAAGTATACTATAAGGGGGAAGGTGGCGACTTCCCCCAAGTCCGGGCCGTGGTGAGTCTTGTGTGTCCGTGTTGCCCGTGGCTCGTCCTAGCACCAAGGGTGCTCCAATTTTGCACTAACCACTTTGTGTGGGTTATGTGCAGGCCTGTGTGAGTGACTAAAGCTTGTCAACTCTTCCTAGTCCCATCCCGAAGCTCCAACCCGCCCCTCTACCCCTCAAAGGGTTGTGAGCTAGGGAGCGTGCTCCAACTCCTCCTTTTCCGCTGCTTTCTACTTGGGCTCACATTTGAGCCCTTTAAGGAGTTGGAAGTGCGTCACACATAGACCACAATCTATGTGGATTGATACTATGCATCCCTTTTTCACAAACTCAAACCTAAACAATGTTTGTAATTAACATATTTATTTTTTAGCACTTATGCTATAACATATTTCACAACATTTAAACTAAATTGAAATTTATTAAAAAACCTCACAACAAACTTTTCAACTAAAATGAAAAAATAAAAAAAACATGGGATCAAATTTAACATCAATTATATGATCTAGGAAATGATGTGAATAAATATCTAAAAAACTTGAAGGTAATGTATGGCATGTACATCATAGTTTTTCATTACGATTCCCCTCTAGGTGATGTGGATTTTGCATTTGGTGAAATCATAGCATTTGAAGTCCAAAACTCCATAATCTATTAAATTATAAATTCAAACAAATAATTACCATTTTTTAGTCTTTTTGTTCAACCAAAAAAATCTACAATAATATCTTAAAAACTTTGATTTTTTATTGTTTTCAAATGTTTTTACAATCCATCTTAACATTTGAACAATTTGCCTATTGTTGTTGGCCTTATCAAATGTTGGTAAAATGTAGATAATGTTTTTTTGCTATGGCAAAGGGACTAAGACTTGTGGCTTATTAAATGGCTTAACAACTCACATTTCAAATATTCAACAACAAGATGATTCTCTTTAATTCTTCTTGGATTTTGGTAATATTCAAAAATATAAGGTCACAACAAATTGTGCCCCAAAACCTTTTAAATAATTATATTTTGGAAATAGTAGTCATTATTTTTTAAGAAATCAACAATGAACATTGAAACTATCATCGCAAAAATGGCAAAATGTTGTTGAATTTGTATAAGGTTATCAATTACAAATTTGTGCATGTAACTTCTACACACATAAGAATCCTTTTTGGTTGTTTGCCAAGTTGCAAGATGACATTTATGTTTATGTTAATATAGTTTCTTGTAAGCTCACCTTCTTTCAAAGGATTTAAAACATCTTCCTCACCTTCGAGAAACAAATCCTAGATCCAATATTATGTACCACAACTCTCGCACCTTCATTTTTACCATTGTCTTGTGTTTATACCAACTCAACATCCTAACCATAACCAAGACTTAGTATTTGACAAGGTTCAAAACATTCTTGTTTAGGTTTAGGAGGGTGGCAAAGAATTTGTTTTCATTTATTTTCCAAAGTTTCCATGCCCACAAGGAAATTAACCACAAGACCTATTTGCATTTGCCATTGATAATTGGATTCCAACTTTCAAAATTCAACACCTAAAATGCAACCTCATCTTGAAAAACCTTATTTATCGTTCAAAGGCCACCATTCTTCATCCACAACCCCACAAGTTTAGGAGTGATAAAAATATATTATTTATTTGTTTATTCCTTATTTCCATGTAGGTTATAAGGTTCAATAAAAGATGTTCTAGGTGTTATTAACTTAGTGAAGTGTAAACCTACAACAATGTTCAATGCATCACATTCCATTACAAAAGGTGAACATGTGCACATGAGAGTGATGAAACCAAACACAAGTAAGTGATGCAACAAAATTGATAACATAATGCAACGAGGAACAAAATTACAAAAGTGATAGGCATGGGGCAATGGAGCACGGTGCACAAGTATTGGGTGGGAGAGAAAAATGAACCATGGCGAATGAAAATTTGGGTTCTAAAGTGAAGTAAAGAAGCTATAGGTTATATAGGGTTTGGATTTTGAACATTGAATATCACAAGTGAATCCAACTTCATAACTATGGTCACCCTTTTCATGAACTTAAATTAATGGATGACCTAAGTTTTTCATCCAACATTCAACAATGATGTCCAACTTTGTTCATTTATGAATGTTCAACAAACATAATTAGAATATGTTTATTCTGCCTACATTTTCAACATGCAGCATACATGGCAAGGTTACATATTATTTCTTGCATGATTATACATTTAATTTTAGTAATACAAAACCTCTTTATGGGATATATGTTCATGGTTATTAAATTTATATTAGTTTGTATATTAAAATGTGTTACCTATCAATATAATTAATTGTATATTTCAATCATAGACCATGAATATAATGCATCCATGTTTTTATTACATAAAAATGAAAAACTTTTGTTAAGTGAACATTTAAAATTTTCATATTTTTTTGGCCCGATTTTGAACCTAATATGCATTACTAAAATTCTTGGTTTTCAAATGGTCCAAGTTGACTTATTGGTCTTTCTTAATTATTGAACATGTACATTTTGATTAAAGACTAAAGACTTGAATGATATGTGTATCTTTTGACCAATCAACATGGTTGAAATGACCTATTCGATTATTTGTCAATTAGACATCTAGCCAAATCGAACAAAAAAATTTACAACCTTGGTCAAAATGGTCAATGACATTTAGTCAAATGGAATATTTAGTCAAGTTGGAAAAAAACAGATGACACCTTTAGTCAAAATGGCCAATGGAGATTTACTCAAGCATGACATTTAATCAAGATGACCAATGTTATTACTACGTACCTACTTACCTACCCACCCATTAACTTACTACAACATACCTATCTACTTACCTACCCACCTACCTTTTAATTATTACCTACCCACCCACCCACATACTAATTAATTACCTAATACCTACCCATGCACCCACCTACTTATGTACCTCATAGTCTTATAGTGACGTGTTGAAATAAACATGGCAAATAAAAATTTGATAAAGTTGAACACCTTTTGATGGTGTGGTCCATTGGTTGACTTGGTTTACCTTGAGGCGGTCAATTCTTAATAGTTGTAACATACGTACATGTTAAGGGGGCAAAAGTAGGTATACGCTAAATTATATAGATTATACTAGGTTAGGTTAAGTTATGTGAAGTAGGTCGAATAGGCTAGGCTAAGGTACCACCTACCTACTTACATTTTTATGACTTACTTGCCTATAAGAAAATATGATAATATATAATTATTTAAATAATTTGACCAGTTAAATGGTCCACTATTCACTAGTCAAAATGGCTAATCAACTGGTTTTTATTTTACCAGTCAAAAAAATCATCCCAATCACGTTGGACGTGTTAAAATCGACTTGTCCAAAATGATAAGAGATTTTTTTTACCCTTGTCCAAATTTGTTTTTTACTATAATTTATGGTTTGAAAAACCACAAATTTTAGTAGTGATGCCAAATCTCATTACAAACCAAAATTTCAACATTTCAATTCATGTTGCCCTTCTAATTATCAACATGAAGATGTAACTAAATTGTGAAAGCGAATGGTGCACATTTGATATGCAAAAAAAACTTTTTGACATTAAAAAACCTTGTCCATTATAATATTACAAATCATTTTCACATATAGAAGGGACATTTGATTTGCATGAAAATTTTATGGTTAAAATAAGGGTTAGGCAAATATTTTCAAAATCCAAATATCTTTATTGGATATCACTTAAAATATCATTTTTGAAATCCTTTGGATATTAAATTTTTTGATATTCAAGGTGATATCTTTATTTTTAGATCTCAAAATGATGAGATCCGGTCATATAATATTTGGACATGATACTTTTTAAAATAAAATTTGATACCAAAGGTGAACATTAGATCCTACTTGGATACGGATATGAAAGGGGTTTGGGTTCAAGTTATAGGATGTAGGTCGTTGGAAGTTAGAAGGGCTGAAAATCTATGGGCGTTGGTGTAGGTTGTTAAAAGGGTTGGAAAATTGTGAATGTCGCCATTAAACCTAAAAAAAACATAAAATAAAAATAAAATGGGGTTTGAGCTCCACCTTGGCCCCATTTTTTTTTCTCTTCTTGTTGGTGCTCTCCTTTTCACAATCTTTTCCTTTCCTTTTCATGTTGTTGTTTTCCTCTCCTCTTCATGGTGTTACTATCCTTTTCATGTTGCTTTCCTCTCCTCTTTTTGTTGTTCTTTTCTCCTCTTCATGGTGTTGTTCTCCTCCTTTTTGTGTTGTTGTTTTCTTGTTTGTGATGTTATTATCCCCTCCTTTTTTGCACTGATGCTCTCTTCTTATTTACATTGTTGTTTTTCTTCTTTTGGCGTTGTTGCTTTCTTATTCACACTCATGTTCTTGTTGCTACATTCTATTATTTGTGTTGATGTTCTTTTGTTCATGTTATTGCTCTCCTCTTTGCCACGTTGATGTTCTCCTACTTTAAGTACAAGGTTCTTTGTGATATTGTTCTCCTTTTTACATTACTATTTTCCTTTCGTGTTGTTGTTATTCATGTGTTGCTATTCATTGAAGGATCTTGTACTACCCCTTTGTATTCCTTCTTGCAAGAATTGGGAGTGATCAAGAATGACAACTTGCATTTTTTTCTAATAATTTTTTTTTTTTTTTTTAATTCTTTTGTTTTTATTCTCGTGTTTTTTCTTCTTTTGTTTTAATTGTTTTGTTTTTGGTTTGTGGTGCAGGGCTTGTTATGAATTATTTTGGAGACAAATATAAACCTTTTGAAAAATATTTTTGATAATTTTGTGTATCTACTTACTTGTTTTGTAATATTTTATATTTGCTTGCTTATAAAGGTTTTGCATCATGCTTAATTGTGCATAAAAATCCTATCATCACATCGCACAACAACACCTTGTATTTGTTTTATTAGTTTTCTCCACCATTTAACCTTGTAGAACGGTTGTGAAAGATGGAAGGGTCAAATGAATATAATAATCAAACAATGCAAAATGAAGAACATGTAATATGCATAAATGATGAAAATGAAGCTAATTAAATAATAGAAAAAAGGGAAAGTAGTACAAGCTTATAAACTAAAGTCAATGGAGTTTCAAGAGAATGTGATGAAGAGAAGATTAAACACATTTTGCAACAATTGCAAACTCAAAGAAAAATGGGCCTCATAATAGAAATGCACATTGTTGGTATTTTTTTTGTGTTAATGATAACTCAAAAAGGTAAAAACATAGTCAAAGGAACCACCAAGTGAGTGGACATTCCTTAAAATTGTATTTTTGTATGTTTAAAAGATCACAAGTGAAGCATAATAGTTTGGATTGTCATAAATTTTTTGGAATATTTTTCATTAATTGCAAAGTTTACATGTTCAAAGCTTAACACAAATAAAAAATGTTTTTGCATGTTCAAAGCACTCAAACCTCAAGAATGGACAATCCTTATTTTTTTCAAATGTCATTTTTTTCCACCAAATGTGCATCATTTTTTTCTGGAAATTGAAGAGGATTTTAACATTGATGACTAGAAGTGTAAAGGACTTGAATTCATGAAAATTGTTTTAAAAACCAATTTGAGCTTGGTTCAAAAATGTTTTTGACCTTGAAAATTATGGATTTTGAAAACATATTTTTAATAATAGTTGTTCATGTTTATGTGGTACAATTGCATGAATGCATAATATACATGATATAAAATCAATTGGTAGTCAAAATGTATTTATATCTAAAATATAATGTTAAATAATTTTTTTAAAAGTTATCTACCAACACAAATATGATACATATCACACATGTATCATGTGCAATCCTTGGAAAAAGACTTTTACCTTGGAACCCTTAGCTTGTTTAACTGTGTTTTCACCCCATAGTAAATTTGGATGTTCTTTAAATGATGTGTTGTTTCTTGTGTCATTTTCAACATGTGTTTGTGAATTCAAAAAAATAGTTAAAGGAAGGTATGATATCATATTATAAAACAAGTGGCACAATGTTTGCTTAAACATCTTGATGCAAAACATCCAATAATTTATAAAAAGTTTCAAAAATAAATAAATAATAAAAAAATAAATGTTGAAAAACAACTTGTAACGAACAAGTATTTTATTTCCAATTTTTCCACATTTGATTTTTTTGCCTCAAAAGATCCTTTCAAAAAGGATGATGTGGAGAAAAATATGTTGTGGAAAATCTTGCACTTTTGATAATGAAAAATCACTTGCTTTTGCAATTTGTGGAAAATGTGTGATTAAAGCATTTAATGTTGTAATTATGTCATAATGTGCAACTTTGTTTTTGAAATTATTTTCACACATCATTTTGCTTAAATTAATGGATTTAAAAATATATATATGTTTTTCCTTTGCTAATTGATTGTTATTGTGCTCCTATCAATTTTTTATCTATGGATGTCCAAAGGTGCATATGATGTGTTTGTCTTGGTCATAATTTTTTTGGGATTTGATTAGAAACCATAACATGTTACTCTTGGTTTATTTGAAGATGTTAAAATTATAAGACATCTTGGCTAAATTTTTTATTGATTTTATGGATGCATATGGCTTGAGAAATAAAATAATAACATATGTGAAGGATGAGGGTTTAAATTTAAATACATTGACTAGTGCTTTGAAGCTTGTTGTTAAATGTGAGATTTTAGGTTTGGAGGAAAGCTTTTAAGGAACTTATTTTGGTCATGTTTTCTCCAAAATGTTAATATACCATAACTAATGACAAAGTTTGTAAGAACTTGAAATATGTGTTTATTAAATCTGCCTAGGCAAATTTGTAGAAATTCATTACTCATTTAAAAAATTTAGTAAAGGTTGTCAAAAATGGAACAAAACTTGCATTAAAGTTGGTTCGAGGCCCAAATTTAAAAAAAAAATTAAAACAAAATTTTAAAAAAATAAAAATCATTTAACTATTTGTTCCATTTTTGCAAGTATTTTATTTATGGTTTTTTAAAATTGTAAGTTATTTTGTTGTTCCTTAATCTATTTCTACAAGTTTGCAAGTAAAATCATCTTGTTTCAAAAGGCATTATGATTTAGGATGACAATTGTTCTTTGTTATAGTCCGCAAACTATAGTGAGGATTATTGGCCATGTCCCTTCATTTTTAACTTGGCACATATCTCAAATAATTGATGATGTTTTGTCTGCAATTGTAAGTGCTTGTGTGTTGAACTAATCTTATGGGCCTAGTTATTTTTTGATCCTTTGAATGCAACAATCATTATGAGCTTAAAACTTTTTTAAAAATTGGAATTTCATCTAATTTGCAAGATTTAATTGATGATGACTTAGTTGTAGCTTTGGAATTGTCATTACTTACATTTAACATTAGAAAAAAAGAATGTGGGGTTTAAATGTTTTTCTTTCATTCTTTAAGAAATATGAAAAAAATAAAACACATGTTATCCTTCATGTTAGACTTTATATTTAAAAGTTTAAGGTTGGTTTCGTCTTTCATTGGTCAAGAGCAAGCTATTTCCATTATGGACCAATATGATCAACAATCCTTATTTCCTATGTTTTTGAAATGCTACCACATCCTCCACCTTATGGCATAATTTGGATTTATGGTAGATATGAAAAGTAATGAAGAAAGTAACCTAGACATTTTTCAAATGTTTGCTAGAACAAATGAGCCAACAAAGTAGGTGATAAACAAGGAGTTGCAAATGTTTAAAAGGTTTTAAGTGGATTTTAGGGAGATCAAATGTCCTTTAGAGTGGTGGGTAGAACATGAGTCTATGTTTGCAATTGTGGCATTTCTTATTCGTCAAATTTTTGGCATTGTTGGTTTTCAAATAAAAATTGAGAAATTTTTTTCATTGGTTGGAATTCTTACAAATTTGAGGTGATGATGCTTGCAATCAAATAATTTAAATAAGATTATTTTTATCAGTAAAAATCAGTCTAATGATCTTAGGGTGGGTTGTAGTTCACTTCTAGCTTGATAGAATTGATTGAAATTGATGCTATTTTAGAGAAAAAAATAGAGCAATATGAAGGTGAATTTGAGCGAAATGAACTTTTGGACTTGTAGTTTTATTTGAAAATATTTTTGAAAAAACAATCTTGTTATTTATAATGCTGAGATATTCAACAAATATTAATGGTGACGGATATTAGGCCATACTGAAATTTGCCATTAAGTTTTTTTTGATATCCTTAAAGGATATTACAAATGATTTTTTTAATAAAAATAATCACCGAAAGTGGTGGATGAAAAATAGGCGAATAATTGAAATCAGAGGATATAAAAAAAATTTAATATTTGCCCAACATTGGTTAAAACTTTGCAACTAATGGAACTTATTGCCATAAAAAAAAGACAATCCAAATTATTGTGTTCCAATGATGTTTGGTCAAAGTTGAAAAATTAATGTAGTTTTAAACAATCATGCCCACCCACTTGGATGATTTCTTTAACCATGATTACACTGAGTATATATGTTATTCATTTAGAAAACCATGTGAAAGTTTGAATATTTCAATGTGAAATGGATTACAAATGATAAAATAAATAAATTCATGGCATTGTAAAAATTTTAAAAATTGTATTAAGAAAGTTTCAATGCATCTTATTGCTAAATTTTTCATTTGATGGTGGTATATTTTTAAATTCTATTTTGAGATTATTATGACATATGTTTTGAAGTCATATGTTGCATTTTATTTGTGTGACAAACATAATGTTATCATTTCAAAAATACATTATGGATTCACTTAAAAAATAAATTCATTCATATTTAAAAATACAAAACCCTAAATATGGATGAATTTTAACATTAACATTATTAATTTTTAAGTTATTCATGCTAATAATGTTAATGTTGAATATTACTTTACATGTTAAATTCATATACAATTTTTAAAAATGCAACAATATTTCAAATAGTTCTTTAAAATTTGCTTTCACCTTGTACTAGAATTTTTTTTATGTTAGCTTAAACTTTAGGTGTGATAACAATGTGAGTCCTAATGGGCGGCTGCCATAATAATTTGTGAGGATGGTCCATTTACAATGTAGAAAAATTGTGTAATTTTGGGCCCAAAATCAAAATGTGGACATGTATGAATTTTAATAAGTATTTTGAGATTTTACAATGCATAAGATGAGTGAGAACATGACCTAAAACTTTGGGATGTATAGTGTAAAACATTGGAATTAAAGGGAAAATTTTTCAAGTTATCATCAAATTTGAATGATTTTTTTCCCTACATTGCTTCATGCAACACATAAAAGATTTCAAACATTTTACATCATGATTTGCAAAAACAAATCATGCCCGATTAGAAAAGTGTTTTTTTGTTATTCCAAAGCTTTGGATGAGAGCAATTTTGTTTATTTGAATTGTCATCCAAGAAAAAAAAATGGAACTTTTTGGACATGATATAAGCTTTCAAAAGCCCAAGACACCTATGCTCAAATTCTTTGGATTACTCATGATATAAGAGTTTCAATTAGGAATTTAGGCCCATAGGAGCTACAATTAAATTAAATGACAATTTAAAACTAGGTTAAATAAAATTGATATGTATTATTATGCGCATCTCAATTATCATTGAACTAGCTCGGATGACAAATTGGAGGCACATGTACACACACAACCAACAATTCAAATCTTAACAAGAACTTTGAAATGTGCATTGCTACCAAGATGGACAAAAGCTCTCATTTGAACTTGAAATTAAGTTAACCATGGTATGTTGAATAAAATAAATTGGGTTAATGGTTTCCTTAGCAAATAACATAGCCAAATGAATTTTTTTTCATTTTTTGATACAAAAACCTGGTCAAATTTAACCCAAAAAAAGGTAGAAAAATTAGTTGAATTTACACTAAGGAAATAAATTTCCATAAAATTCCCGACTTTTTTTTTGTTGGAAAATGGTGAAAGTTTGCTTGAAGAAATAAACAACAAACACACTACATCATAGAGTCCATCTTCTAGAGGAATCAATAATGTGAAGAGTGTCCATACCATTGTGGAAGGTCAAACTTTTCTAGGGCTTGCCAATGGTAAGAAGAGTTTCTCATTCACTTACATTTTTAAAACAAGTTCTTTAAGTTTTTCCTCATGAATTTAATAATAACAAACAATATATGTGAATAAAATAAATTCATGACGTTTTTTTTCTTAATCACCCAACGAATTTAATAGGAATGACAAGATTTTCTATATCTCACCCTAGGGTCAGTTTTGGTCATTAAATAATAAATTAAATACTTTAAAAAATTAAATAAAAGAATCATGATGTTAAGGTGATGATCAAGACTATTATAGTTGTTCCAAATTTATAAAAAAAATTAAAAATCATAGTTATGTCAAGCTACAATATGTATGGATCATTTGACTAATCATAAGAAGACAATATTATTAAACTATTCAAAAAAACACCCAAAAAATAAAAATAAAAATTCAAAGCTAAGAAAAGGGATTGGTTTTGTTTGAAAATAAAATAAATTACTCATGTTCTCAATGTGGAAAGCTGACCCTAGGCTACAATAGGGTAGTAGTAGGTTCTAGTAGATAGCCAACCTAAATTTGTATATTTATGTATTTATAATCAAATGTGGCTAAATCTTCTTACGCATGATCATTACTCGAGATGATGCATCGCCAAAAAAATCCCAAACCGGGGTTAAAAGAACACATTATAAAAGGGCACAAGTTGGTGCCGGAACAAGAACCATCCCGAGGACTAGCAAAGTGATGAAGACCACATTAGACATCATGGAATCGAAAAAAAAAATTTAAAAAAAAAAAAAAAGGAATAGAGGGTCAAACTTTTTGAACTTTTGGAGCAAAAATTAAAAATTTTAAGTTTTTAATTAAATTTTTTTTTGACCAAAATAAGATAATAATAAAATCCTGACTTCCGCCCCGATTTTCTCGTACGTGTTGTAAAACTCTCAAAGATTTTTGCTTAATATATTTTGGAGGTGTGCTTATTAGAGCATATTAAATACCACCGGGCGAATGGGAAAAATAAATAAATAAATAAACAAAATTATGGGCATTTCCTCTTCCGAAATGCCTTGTGTGTCATTTATTTAATTGTTTTCCTGCGATACCCCCAAAGGGTACGTGTCTCATTGGAATTTTTTTTAAAAAAAAAATTGTTTCTATTTTTACACTCAGTTTCAGCTTTGGGGGAGTGGGGGAGTTCCGGAAGTAAGCCGGGCAGATCTACTTGCCCACCAACTGTGGCAGACAGGCGATAATCTGCTGATTCCACTTTTTAATTTCTGCCAGTTCCACTTAAACTGTCTTTCAAAGGTGGGGAATACCGGTTATGCTCTTGGAGGGCTCTGGTTGAACCCCTTACTATCTGGACCGAACATCGTCGAGCCCACTACCCTGTTCTGGAACACTCTGTGGTAGGACCCGTTACCAATTTACGGAACGGCGTCTTTGCTAACTGGGGTCTTCGCGTTCCTAGGTGGAACTGCAATAATGATTTACTGGTCTAGTTAACAGGCATAAGATGGTGGGCTAGGGCGTAAAGAGGGGGGGGGGAGGAAACCGGGGCAGTGGGCTGGGTGAGAACATGGGCATGGTATTTGCGCGGGCGGCAACTTTCTCCCGCGCATCCGGCTGCCCTTTGCCGCTGTGAAAGAGCTACGTGTACCCCTTTACCGAGCCTCTGTTTTCCTAGTGCCACGGCAAACCCAAAGCTCTACCGAACCTAACAGCAAGCCTTTGTTCATAAGGCCGCAATGAACCGAACCAAACGGCGAGCCGTTGTTCCTAGGGCCACAGAGAAACGAACCTGTACCGAACCTAGCCAATTGCATATTTTCCTTACGCCATAGCGAGCCCGAAGCTGAAACGAACTTAACCCGGAGCCTTTGTTCCGAAGGCCACAGCAAGTGTTCCCGAGGCTGAAACGAACCTAACCACGAGCCTTGGTTCCTGCGGCCACTGCGAGTCTGAAGCTGTGAATCTTTTACCTCAACCGGAGCCTTTGTTGCTTAGGCCACCGCGACCCCGAAGCTGCACTGAACCTAACATCGAGCCTTCGTTCCTACGACCAGCCAGACCCGAAGCTGAACCGAACCTAACGGCGAGCTTCACCGAAGCACCAAAGTGATAGTCTTTAGAGAAAAGGAGGAAGAAAAGAGACTCCGAGGACGAGAAGCAAAGCGCGACGACTCATCCATGACGCGTACGTAGCAACACAATTTGCTGCCGAGATGCTCACATTGTGAGAGATCGCACCGTTTTTGTTACCTATTTTGTTGTCTGCATAGTTCTAGAGAGGAGTTATCTGAGAGAATAGTCACAGAGAGTGGGGAAGAACCGGGGGGGGGGGGCAAAGGGAAAGAGGGGAAGAGGGGGAGAGAGAGAGAGAGAAAGAGAGAGCGAGCCCTAGAAAAGATATGATTGCACGGAGAGGGGGATTACAGAGGCTAGAGGTTTGTATGGGTGAAGGATGCCAGAGCTGCGTAGTGGAGCGCGACAGCACCGCTCTGCTCCATCCGTAGTTCCGGCAGTAGCTATTGCTGGCTGTCCTCCTCCTCCGGAGACGACGACTGTAGTTAGACGAACTGCTGCGGCTCCTCCCCGGAGACGTGCGGGTGTTGTTGTGATAGGGGATTCGTGTCCGTTGAAGAATCGTGTCAGGACTCGTGCTGCAGTTGCGAAAGAAGAAGCAGCAGCAGCAGTTGTTGTTACTACTACTACTAATACCACTAAGGTCATCGGCCGTGCCAAGGGAGGACGGACCGTGAGCGGTCGGCCTGCCAAGCAGAATCGGAATAAGAAACCTCGTGCTCAACCAAAAGCTGCTGCCACTCGACCTAGACAGAAAGGTACTGGGCGAGGAAAACAGGTTTCTCCTAGATCCCGTTCCCAAGAGCCTCAGCCGTCTCCTCAAGATCCTCTTCCTCCATCTCCTCAAGATCCTTCTCCGTCTCCTCCCGAGGCACCTCCTCAAGATCTTCATCCGTCTCCCAAGCTACCTCAAGATCCTCTTCCTCCTCCTCCTCATCGTCCTTCCCTTCCAGAGGAACGCGTTGAAGTCGATACTGACCTGCCTAAAGACAGACCAGTGGAAGTGGCCGAAGTCAGAAATATGGAGGAAGAGAGCGCTGGACGTAGTGGAGAGAAGATACCTGGTGCAGAAGACGATGGCAGTACCGCACCACTTCCCGAGAGGGTAATTTTTTCTTCTGTGGATGCTTCTTTTGCACATCTTTCTTCATCATAAATTATGGTTTATGTTGCACTTCCCAATTAGCATACATGTTGTAGAAGGGCAGTACTTAGTTTTGGAATGGAGTTCTGATGAGTCTGATGATATTCCCTCGCACAGTGGAGAGATGGAAAGGTTATAGGCACTATGCCGGTCTGTCACCCGAGCACCAACGCTACTGTTGTTGATGATTTGTCTTTGACATGTATGCATGCATTTGGAAGGTTGCTGTTCGTGGCAAGCATGCATGTGTGTGCTTGGCTTCTGTTGTTGTTCTTAGGGGTTCGATTGATGATCTCTTGAAACATTTTGTAATATATGCCAAACAGGTGCAAGTTGGTGGCTCACCAGTTTACAAGATAGAAAGGAAACTTGGGAAGGGAGGTTTTGGACAAGTCTACGTAGGTCGTCGCGTAAGTGGAGGCACAGAGCGGACGGGTCCACAAGCTGTAGAGGTAAAATCTGCATGCAGGAGATGGTTTAGAGCAAGTCCTGCACTGTGGAGACAAACTCTGATGGAGTCTAGGATCGGTCTGTTGCCTTTTCAGAGCCAGATGTTGCCGAACTGACATCACTATCTCCTGCTAGTGTTATGTGTTGGAACTGAACATTGCAGATTGAAATGTTGTCTTTGGCAGGTTGCATTGAAGTTTGAGCACCGGAGTAGTAAAGGCTGCAATTACGGTCCCCCCTATGAATGGCAGGTTTACAAGTGGGTTAAATGTCTAGATCCCAATTCTTATGATTGCATTGTGAGCTTTTTGATGTTCTTCCCCCGTGCAAAAAGTTTTGTGACTGGTTGTTGCCTCTTATGTTTTGTTTTGTTTTCTTGTGTCTGTTTCTTATGACACATGTAGTAAGTTTCAGAATTGCATGTCTTTTTGCAGCACACTTGGTGGCAGCCATGGGGTGCCCCGTGCTCATTTTAAAGGTCGGCAAGGTGACTACTATGTTATGGTAATTTTCTCTGCCAGTTGTTGCTTGATTGCTCATCATCTGGTGTGTACCTTTTGCTTGGTGGTCTATTACCTGTTAATTCATGATGCTGACATGTTCTGGAACATTTGGCCATTCACAGGTCATGGATATGCTTGGGCCCAGCCTGTGGGATGTTTGGAACTCGTCAGGCCAGGCGTAAGATGTTCCTCATGCTTCTGATTATTTTCTGCTTTGTTTGAAGATATGGGAGCAAGGGACATTCTACTTTTAATTATGTATTGATGTCTGTCCCAAATCTGAATACTGTTTTGGTTGTTTCGTGCAGGATGTCGACTGAAATGGTGGCTTGCATTGCAGTAGAGGCCATTTCTATCCTGGAGAAGATGCATTCTCGAGGGTATTTCCTAGTATCTGGGGCTGGTTCATCTGTGTTGAGCTGATGTGAACATATTTAGGTTGTGCACCTTATGTGTTCTGTTGAGAATGGAGTGTGTAGATATATGGACATGGATTTAAAGTGGTGTTTTGACTGCAGCTATGTTCATGGAGATGTGAAGCCAGAAAATTTTCTCTTGGGACAGCCTGGAACTTCTGAAGAAAAAAAGCTATTCCTTGTTGATCTTGGGCTAGGTTAGTGAAAAGCGTTTTCAAATGTCCATTTTGTTTTGGCACCTTTCTTCTTCTTTTTCCCTGAATTATATTCCTGATGCTATGTCTTGACTGAATGACACCCGCAAGTCTTTCATGTTTGCATATGAATCTGAGCTGAAAGGAAATTATCTGTACTTTTTTCCATTTTATTCAACTGTTAAGTCAATTTCTATTGAGGGTGAATTTGAAGTTGTGTAAATGGTTTGTCTTGGCAGCCACAAGGTGGAGGGATGGGACTACTGGTCAGCATGTGGAGTACGACCAAAGGCCTGATGTGTTTCGGTAATCATTTTCATCTGAGAGTGCAAATCAGCATAGGGTGGTGGCTGCCCAGGATAGAAGTAATTAGCTTGTTGTAACTTGGTGGAGCACCAAGTCAATTATCCCAAATGATTGGGACTGATGGTCATTTGGCATGTGGTTGTTGGTTCAATTCACATCTAAGTCTGTCCAATGTCACCTACTATAGGCAACCCACCTGTAGTAGGGGTCAACAGGTTAACTACTCACCAGAAAACCATGTGGCTATCTTGGTGTCAGACTTTGGGGGAGGGTTTGGAAAACCCAGTGCCCCTGATACAGCACATAGAAAGTGACTGCTATGAAGTGATGCAGGAAGTCTTACAAGCTCGACACAGTCATTCAGTCATTTTATTTGTTAAACATAAGTTTCAACTATGAAATAATTCAGTAAGCCCTACAGTGTCAAGAGTCACTGAGTCATTGTAGTTGACAAGCCAAATCCACTTTTTTTTTGAAACCTCCTGAATTTGAATGTTGGCAGTGGAACTGTTCGATATGCAAGTGTGCATGCACACTTGGGTCGCACTGGAAGCAGAAGGGATGACATGGAGTCATTGGCCTATACACTGGTGTTTCTCCTTCGAGGTCGCTTGCCTTGGCAAGGTTACCAGGTAGAAGCTGGATTCCTCTCTGTCAATCTACTGTGTCATGGAATTTTAATTGGTTTGAAGTTAGTTGGCAGTCAGTTGATGCTCACTAGGATTCTAATCTGGGTACGGTGTGGTGACATTTTCTGTATAGGGTGACAACAAGGGGTTTCTAGTGTGTAAGAAGAAAATGGCGACCTCCCCAGAGATGTTGTGCTGCTTCTGCCCGATGCCATTCAAGCAGTTCCTTGAATTTGTTGTGAACATGAAGTTCGATGAAGAGCCAAACTATGGCAAGCTTGTATCACTGTTTGATGGGATTTTGGGTCCAAATCCGGCTGTAAGGCCCATCAACACTGATGGTGCACAGAAGGTTAGTTTGGTGAGGAGGTGTCTTCAGTTTTGCTGAAATGTATGCAACAGTGTTTTATCAATGGTCTTTGCAAGGGCTTATATGTATCCCAAGAGTTTTGTGACCCCCAAGCATGTCATGACAGGTTGGGCAAAAGAGGGGAAGGATAACTGTTGAGGAGGAGGAGGATGACCAACCAAAGAAGAAGATACGGCTTGGAATGCCTGCAACCCAATGGATAACGGTCTACAATGCCCGTCGACCAATGAAGCAAAGGTACAGAATGTCATTGAGTTTGGTTTGTTTGTTTATTGACATGGTGTGCTTTGAGGGTGATGTTATGTGTCTTTATCAACTCTGGTTGTATTGTGTAATAGGTAGTTCTTACATTTTGCATGCAGTATCCATGTGGACATGTATACTCACAACTTTTATGGATTAGGGCTTTCCCTTGTTATTGTAGTTTTCTTGCTGGTGCAGAGGATTAGTCATGGTAGTATCATCAGCCTGTATGTGTATTGATTGGGAGATGAGGCTTGAACAATGCATTTGTTAATGTGTAAAGTATCTTTTGTGCTGGGTGGTTTTGCACATGGACAACTCAATCTTGTGCACTGCATTGTTTAGCTATTAGTTCATTTGGAGAAAAGAAGAGTAAGGGTTTCTCTTGGCATGGAGGTAAGGCCTGGAGCATGATTTTCAAACTCCTTGCAGGGTAAATGGATATGCCCTACAGCTTGGTATTTGCCCTTGTGGAGACCAATGCAGTATCTGTTTCAATTGAACTGGCTTGTGGTCACTGCTATGTGTATGGATCATGGAGACGGTTGGACATAAATTTGTTTGTGCAGTAAACAGGGGTTTTCTCTGCAATCTTATAAACCTGATTCAGTAGTCAGAGTCTGATGTATGTGTATCAGTAGGCCTGAGATGGTGTTGTTTCAATCAGTGACTTGACACCAGAACTGGAACTGCAGGTACCACTATAATGTTGCTGATACACGGTTGACTCAGCACGTGGAGAAGGGCAATGAAGATGGCCTGTATATAAGCAGTGTAGCTTCTTGTACAAATCTGTGGGCCCTTATCATGGATGCTGGAACTGGGTTTACTGCACAAGTTTATGAGCTCTCACATGTCTTCCTCCACAAGGTTTGTGCAGTAGTTAGTCATACTGCATGCTTGATAGCCTTTCATGGAGTTCTGTATGCAACTGTGAGAGTGGCTTTCTGACAGTTTGTGTTTATCCACAGGAGTGGATCATGGAGCAATGGGAGAAGAACTACTACATCAGTGCAATTGCTGGTGCCAATAATGGAAGCTCTCTTGTTGTTATGTCAAAAGGTTAGAGAGGCTTTATTCCAGTTTGCAGTATTTTGGTCATGATATGAATTGGTTTGCTTTTAGGCAATATTGGTAGATGTCTTCAAACTTTATGAAACTCTTGACTAACTGCAATTGTGTGACTTGTTCTTTCAGGTACATCTTATACACAACAATCATACAAAGTCAGCGATTCATTTCCTTTCAAATGGATCAACAAAAAGTGGAGAGAGGGATTTTATGTTACATCAATGGCTACTGCTGGCAGCCGTTGGGGAGTTGTCATGTCACGCAATGCAGGCTTCTCAGACCAGGTTAGCATTCTTCCTTTCCTCTTCACCAGACTAAGGTACAAGTCACAAAGACAGCTGGAAGTTTGTTAAACTGCCTTTCACTTTTGGTGTTTTTGCTGTAGGTTGTGGAGCTCGACTTCTTGTATCCAAGTGAAGGGATACACAGACGGTGGGATAGTGGGTACCGCATCACTGCCACAGCTGCAACTTGGGATCAGGCTGCATTTGTATTGAGTGTACCACGCAGAAAACCAAATGATGAAACTCAGGAAACCCTGCGCACATCAGCTTTTCCGAGTACACATGTTAAGGTATGTGCTGCTGGTTTTAATCTCTTTTTGTAAAGGTCCTTCACTCTACATGATTGAGTGCATCTACAGTTTTTAGACCTAATTGTGATGTTTCACTCTGTTTTCACAACTGTGAGTAATTTTACAGAAACTCAGTACATTGGTTTTTGTATGAAACTGACCATCACTCACAATCAGAAGCTGACAAATTCAGTGGGAGTGTTTTGGCAATGTTGTTGTTTTACAGAATGCTAAATCATAAATATGGCTAAGTTCTGACTGTCTATGAGCATGTCGTTTCCTCTGTGCAGGAAAAGTGGTCAAAGAATCTTTACATTGCAGCTGTAAGCTATGGGCGGACTGTGTCATAATACCTCTTCTGCAGCAGAGAAGTAGCTTTGAGGACGTGCAGCTAGGCATTGATTGCAAAGGCTCAAAGGGGACCATCTGCTTGATGTACATCTCTTGGGGTTCCTGCTTGATTGGTTGATATGGACATCAACACATAAATGGTGGCAGGATTTGGCATCAGAGCTAGTGTCTTGCTCATGGTCATCTGGGGCGAATGTTCTGGTGATCTCCCATATGGGGGAAAGGGCAAGTGAATTAAGTTATCCAGAGTATCTGTTTTATTAGGCAGAGGATTTGCAGGTAATTTGGGGGCAGGAACAATGTAATTTTGGTTGTCATCAGGTCAGTGTCCATGCAGCCAGTGATAGCACTTGCTTCATGGAAGATTTTGATGTTTTGCACCGAGACAAAGGATCTTCCATGTGAGTCTTGTTTCTCTTGTGGTTAGGTTGAGCTGGTCTTTGTGGGCCCCATGACAGCTATTACCTTCTATGTGGATTTTAACATGTGCTGCCTGGCACTAGGCCTTATGTTTAGTGTTGCTGATGCTTGTTACCAACCCCTTGTTCAGCTTCAGTGAGGACAAATATAGTCCCGGGTTCTGACTTTCCCTTTCTCTGCACCTCTTGATTGCATAAAACTTTGTTCTGGATTCCTTTCAGCTTGGGATTCAGCTTTGATGGCCAGGCCTGAATTGTTTGGTTTCTTGAAATTATGGTATTTGTTTTTCCCTATCGAAAGCCTTTCTTTGTATTCAGTCAGCCATTTATGTACAAAGTTGTTCCCGTATATGAAAACAGTAGAAAGTTGTGCTGCTATCTTTACTGCCATTCCATTTACATGCATTGTGTAGTCATGATGCATTCCAAAGATATGTAGTCTCTGTTGATGCAGTCTTCTTAGCATGATGGGAAGTTGATGCAGTTGCAGAACAAGAAGGGCACTGACCGGACATACTCCCAAGGAGTGAAAACTTAAGGGTGGAAATGTGGGAAGATGGGATCCCTGTTGGTTATGAAGCAGGGATGTGATGTACAATAAGTTAGTGCAGGTGAGGACTCTTTAGTGCATAAGCTGAGGATAGTTATTGAGTTGTATTACATATTTTTTTCCAGGAAAGCATTCCAAGTCAGACTAACTCCTCTCCTTGGATATCTTCAATTGATCAGGTGCAGTGGAGAATTCTTCTTGGGTGATTTGACTCCTTGCATATTGAACATGTATTCTGAGCTAATCTACACCATTGTGTAGTATTCATATTGTTCTTAACTACATTTCAACATTTTGTCAGAGAGCTGCTGCGATTTCTGAATCTACTATGATTATCATGTTTTCTATGAGTTCAATTTTCTCATTTAGAAAATCTTTGCAATAAATCAGCAATGTGGACAATGAAAAACCAACGAAATTAGCATAAATAGTTTAAAACTTCTATATATGTTTGAAAGTTCAGTCTTTGGTAAATATACATGACATAATATGTCACCACATTTGAGCCCTTGGCATTCCAAAAACTATTGAGTTAGAATTAAAATTGTTGGAAGCTTACCTATTTTTTCACCAGTGCTTTCGTTTTTAAGATTACTATGGTATTAATGTGTAGTGCTGTTGGACTGTAATTGTCTTGGTTGTCTGGTGCTGCAGATGTAAAGAGCCTATCTACATGAAAATCAAAGGCATCCAAATAAGTAAAATTTAAAAAGACGTGATTGCAATGTACTTGGTGCAACATGAAAGATAATAAAATGTGAACAAATGTTGCCCTTGCATGAAATGTCAAATATTGAAGTAATTTGATGAGGTGTTCAGGTTGAAAATTATTTTATGCAGAATGTAGGATTCTCATGTATCTTACACCTGCCACGTGTGAAAATGGAAGGAACTCAAAATGTAAAATCATTGTTTGCATTTCAAGTTAAACATCCATTCTATAGCCACAAAATTTCTACATCTTATTTTGACATAAATTGAATGTGATTGCAATTTGGCTATGCCTTGTGAAGGATAGTAAACACCCATGTCATGGCCTTTACATTGTGGTAATAAATCAAAAAAATTGGGGGTTTGTAACCAACATCAGTTTGATTTTCTTGTTTAATTAATTGGTTGTAAACATTTGTTTTAAATAACAAATTACTAGGGCTTAACTTTGTTCGAATATTATGCCCTAAGTTTGAACATTCAAAAACTTCACCATACAAGTGTATAGTACATCTATCAATGTTATTACTTATTATCAATGTAGGATGGTTATTAGAAAGATGAAGAGACCTGTGGCAGTTATCAGGGTGGTTCTTAGAGCATCTCCACCAACGCTCAGTATGTTACCCTACACTGGAAGTCTTGAATGAAGTTCATCAGTGAATCCACTGGAAGACTGCTTGCTAGCAGTGTGACTACATGCACAAGTTTCAGATCCCTGGAGGAGCACTGGAACAGGCTAATAAACACTGTCAAATCGTATTTATTGACTGGTCCTTGTTTCTGATTGACTAGATAGTTTGATCGGTCCAAGTGGGTTGCTATTAGTAGTTTGCCACTTATTTGCAGTCCCAGTTTCAGTTTTATGGGTGGGGTTGGAAAAAAAAAGCTAGTAACTAAAACGCTTTGATGTGAGATATAATTTTTGCAGGGTCACATTCTGAGTGAGCCTGGGTGGAGATGCTCTTAGGATTCACTACTATGTTTCTAAAAAACATCAAGGACTCAATCCTGGTATGTAACCACAGTCTAGAACTGACCATAAAACCACTAGTTCATGTGTGTGATTTTTCATGAAAACCAGTAAGTTCTTTAGGGTCTCAGATATAAATCAGGACTCATCACAGCTCTTTGATTTCTGTTATTTTTTCAAAAAGCTTGATCCGGTGGTTCTCCTATTCTGAAATAATTTAAAAGCCAGAACTGGAGTTCTTTATAAATTCAAATAACTGCACAACACCAGTTATTATACAACACCAGTTATTACTTATTACCTCTGTTTGTGTGCATATTGCAAGACTGGTATGTACCTTCATCTTGAATTTTTCTTTTCTTAGTGTAGATATGAAAGAAAATATGGAGAGATGTAATGGAGATGAACCCTCCTCAATCACCAAAACTTACTAATATTACATGGCACCCTTAATTGCACTGCTAGTATATATATATATCACTTGGTATGATGAAACTTCAATTGTCAAAATAACATTGGTTTTTACTTTATTCACATTCATGACTGTTTTGCATATTGGAACATATTGTATGATTTTGAAAAACTAAGGACAATAGGAAAGCTAGACCTTGAATCAATTGCGATTATTTTATTAAATCATAATCAAGATATCAAATGTTAAGCAAAATAGGCTTGTTGTTCAAACCATACCATTGAGCAAAAGTTTCAAGAACCTCAATAACTAGAACATTATGGTATTAAATGGCACCTTAATTGCAATATTAGAGACATATCTTTTAATGATTTTAATATGTGTTTTGGTAAATGTATACAATGCTAATAATGTCCATTTCATAAAACTATTTTTTGTTTGCCATACATTTGTTGAATCCACCTTTGTAAATGTTTGTTTTAACCATAATTGCATGGTTGCTTCCATTGTCATTTAATTCTATGCAAACTTTGGGTACATTCAAATCTATTGCTTTACAAATAAAACATTAGAGAAATATCTTTTAATGATTTTAAGATGCGTTTTGGTAAATGTTGCATAAGCTTCAATTTGTACAAATAATTGATGGCATTCATCTGGGTAAAGGCCTTATGAGTGTACCAAATTTCCAAAATGAGGTAGGATGCAAGTTGGGAGCGAAGCAAGGGTTCAAAAGTCGAGATCGTACCACTTCGAGGCTTGACCTAACATAAAACTTAAGACCATCATTCGTAACGAAGCCTCACATCAAAAAGAAACACCCCTGTGGAACAGGTGACAATCATTTGCTGTAACACCTAGAGCATCCACAATGGTGCTGAGTATGTGACCCTGCAAAATTATTTCTCACATCCAAGTTGAATCATTTACTTTTTTGCAACGTTGCCCATAAAACTAAAATTGGGACTGAAAATAGGTGGGAGATTACGGCCAGAGTGAATTAACAGCCACCAATGCACCAGTTGGTCCACTGGATGGGTTGCATTTTTTCATTCGGCGTGGGATGGGGCTCATCACAGTCGATTTCTTTTTGCTGCTGACCACTGTACTTTTTCTTTTTTTTTGAGCTAGCTATTGTACTCACCACCCACCCTACTCACCTAGCTACTCTA
>Ga0116231_10006158_pt1 | contig 23124 bp, 18 predicted proteins | sample S1TSphgellanicum_2_FD_89695 | JGI IMG/M metagenome (GOLD analysis project Ga0116231, IMG submission 89695) | Host-associated microbial communities from peat moss isolated from Minnesota, USA - S1T2_Fd - Sphagnum magellanicum MG | ecosystem: Host-associated > Plants > Peat moss > Unclassified...
TACTAGTGTTATCCATAATAAATCACTTTTATAAATAATTATAAATGATTATGTTTATTAAATCTAAGTGACACTAAATAATTATTGTTATAACATAGATTTGTATATTATATAATTTATATTTTTATGTTAGAAGTAATTAATTAATCAAATTAATGTGACATTACTTTAAAATCATTGTAATTACTTCAGATAAGAATTAATTAGTATGTGCAGAATTTTTTTGTAATTGAACATAATTATTCACACTCTTTAATTTATAACTTCAAACTTAAATTAAAAATTTGGAAAAATTATAGTGTAATTAAAATAATTATTTTACTGATTTTAATTTCACGAATTATTATATAATAATATTATCTTCAAAAATTCTATGATTAATCATTTATGATAAATATTTTATAGTAATTTTATAGTAATTATGAAAATTAATGTTATATTTAACAAATTATTGTATTTATAGTTAATAATTACCCAAAAAAAATTTATTTGACCTATAATAATTTTTACAACAATATGTAATTATATAGTAAGTAATGTAATTAGTTGAATAATAATTTTTTAAAAATTCATGTAAGAATTTACTTTCGAATAACAATTGTTAATTAATTACTTATAATTTTTAAAAAAAATTTAAACATTTAATTTTAAAATTATAGTCATTAATTTAGTTTTACATTAAATATATTATATATAATTCGATCAGATTCTAAAAAAGTACTAAAATATTTTTAAATAATTAAATTAATTAATTAATTATGAGTTATATATTATAACGTGTGAATAACTAGATAGCTAATTTATTAATATTAAGAAGTTATTGCTTATTTAAGTAATTGATAATGAATATTGAATATTTGTAATGTATAGTTAATAATTTAAATATATGTAAATTTAATCATTATTAACTTAATGATTATCTAATTATTTAGTATTTAAATTGTTTTAAAATCTAAAAACTAAGAAGGTAAGGGATGAAAAAAGTTTTGGAATTACAACTTAGTTTGTAAAGAAGTTGCAACTTCAAAACTTATCCCATATTATTTGTTCTTCATTCCTATTTTGAACATTATATAAACAAGGGGGGTGTGGCCATCCAATTTCACATTAAAAAATTTCTGCACATGGGATGAGCCAACCAAAGGTTCAACCCAAAAAATAAAATAAAATAATGCACAATTCTAAAATACTTACTTCGCCAACCTACTTATCTTATCTACCTAGGTAGGTACCTAGTTTGACGTACCCATCTAGGTCGACCTATGTACCTACCTATTTAAGTACCTACCTATATGAGTAAGTATTTAGCCTAAGAAGGTAAAACCTACCTACTTACCTTTTTTACCTAGGTAGGTAGGTAGGTAGGTAAGGATTATAGGCACCTATTTATGTATCTATCAACCTAATATTAATATATTTTTATTTTTTAATGCCACATGGCATATTTACATTGGAACACGTGTCATAATATAAAATCATCCAAGTATTTGAATTGAACGTCCTAGATTATTTCAAAATAATAATAATAATTTTATTTTTAAAATCAAATATTAAAACATGTCGCAACACATGATTTGCCTTCAATTATGACCAAAATAGTTGCATCTTAGTCGCATGTGACAATACGTATACAATGGAGTCAAAGTATGAAATGTATTTGTTGACTTTTTCTTTCATACAATACCTTTGTCATTTATGACTAGTTTATCACATGCAACTTGTCTTAGGCGACTAAAAGGATTTTAGTTGCAAAATGTCTCTTGCGACTAAAATTTAGTCGCAAAGAGTAATTGAAAATACATGTTTTTCTTCTAGTGGAATGGAAAGATGAGTTAAAAAATGCTTGTGAGATTTGAAGGTTGAACTTTCATTTTGATTCCTACTTATTCTTCTACAAGCATTCAATACTAAAAATGAATGTCTTAAAGGAAAAATCTCATCCTATTACTATATTCCCACTTTAAAATCCCATGTCCATACTAATGGTGAACTTTGATATTGAGCTTTCACGTTTATAGATGATGGGAACAAGTCTTGAGGGAGTGAAGTGACAATAGAAACCCCTTGTAGATCATTAGCATCCAATGAAAACACTTGGTTAGTTTGGGTGGTTACTGAATTGGATTTTCTCTTGAATGGATGATTATTCCTCCCATATTGTTGAATTATGAATTTTTTTCCAAATTCTATGGTTCAATTTCATTAAGGTCATTAGCATGACATTTTTTCATTACCATGTGACAAAAATTTGCCACAAAAAAAACATCAATCGTAAGCAAAGCCAAACATTTGATCCTTAATTATAAGTTTATCATGACAAATAAAAAAGTATTTTTTAAAAATCCTTTGGATTGAGGTCATGATTTTTGCACATGTCTTTTTCTTCAAGACCTTTAAAAATGGGGAAAAATTAGCTTAAACTAGAGCTCGTTTCTAATCCATTTTATTAGAATTGGTTTTTATGGGGAACATTTCATGCAATGATTTGGTTATCTAGGAAATAACTAGGTTAGATGTCTTATTCAAGTGACAATACACCTAATTTTGTGAATAACTACATTGTCACATCTTTTTTGCTCTCGAACAAGCCATGGTAAAACCCATTATAAGCTTAAATAATGACATATCACCTTACCAAGCTCCATGCTTTTCCTTTGTGGAAAAGGTTAGGCTTGTTGAATTAATTGCATCATTATGAAAATTTTGTAGACTTTTTCAAACTTCAATTCATGTAGCTTAGATCAACTCTATTAATGCATTGTATTTGGGGCAAAAATATTATAATTTATCACATTCAAATTTAGTGTTAAACTTTTGCCTTTATCCCATCGATAAAGTATAAACATTGAACAATATATATCAAAGGAACATTTAGATGACATACATAGGCCAATCATTATGCTTGACCAATTGGAAGTAGACATTTTTGCGTTTAAATTCAATGATTTTTGAAAGTCCTATTTAATAGACACATTTTGGTTATTATTATGAGTGTACAATGATCATTGGAAGATTTTAAAATCATATAATGTGATTAAAAAAGTGACACAATCTATCACCCTGAAGCTTAATATTCTAGTTTGGTTCCACTCAATTACCTTAAGCTTGATTTACTTAAGGCACTTTTGGCAATCTACTAATTTCCAATAATATTACCCATCCAAGTACTCTTGTGTCATTCCTTTATGCAAAGATTATGCATTCACTTGGGTGGACAAGAATAATGGTCAAAATAGTTGGAACCTTGTGATGAGAAATAAGCGATTCTAGAATCTCACAATTCAAACACATGGATAAAAACTTTGTAATTATAAATAGCTTATAAGGTTTGAATTTAAAGCTCTAAATGTTGGTGACTCAAGGAGAGGAATATGATTTGAAACTTCATTTATTGCGAATATTTATTCTAATTAATTTGTTAGGTATTTGATGTTTTCCCATTTTTTGTGCATACTTTAGTTTAGATGCAATTTTTTGTTTTATTGAATAATCTATCCATTATGTATGTATGTATTCAGTAATATTATTGTCATATATATTACAAATAACTTAATTTGAAGTGCAAGTCCAATTTTTAAAAATTAAATGAAAATAGTGGAAATTATACCATGCCATGGGCTTCATGTATTTAATACACCTTTATCACATTCTGTTCAATTTCATAAGGGTGGTATATTATATAATGCTAATTTAAAAGGGAAAAAAATAAAAAGATTCATTACATAAGCATTTGAGTAGGCAAAGTCAAATCAAATTTCAAACAATTTTCAATGCAACATGTATAGATGGGTCGATAATTATACATTGCAACAATTACCAATAACCATGACTTTTTTGGAAAACCACCTTTATCGAGCAATATTTTGACTAATGTCTTTGGCATTTGAAAGTGCTTGTTATTAACCCCTACAAGCTTTGAACTAATCTTCATTGACCTCTTCCACTTTTTCTTCTTGTTATCACTTCAGGCTTTGAATGAATATTTCTTATGTTTTTCACTTCTCTTTGGCCATATGATTGATGTTTGACAACAATTTTGTGTGAATCACCTAAATTGAAACATCCCCTATAACTTACTTAGGTTTGCATCATCCATGACCTCTTAACACATCTTTGATTCATTGTGAGAGCCCAAAACATGCCGATGAATGGCACATTTAATCCTTGGATTCTTCAAGAGGCCATTATTAAGTTGATACACTAGTTCAACTCAATGCTTTAATTCATGTTGGGATGTGAAATATGATGTGGATATGCCAAGTACAAACTAAGGCAAGGTTGTAAAAACCAAGGATTTTGATAGAATCAATGCATTTGAGTTCGATTAATAACTTCAAGATATATGTTGCATTTTATCTGGTCTACCAAGACAAACTATTTCACATACAAATGAACCTACAATTTTCATATCTTTCATAAACTCATGGAAATGAGTTTAAAAAATTCATATTGCATATCACCCATAACTCAAATTGAAACTTGAAATATGAGTTCTCACTAACACATTGCAATAACTTTTGATTTGCTTTCCTTCAAGCTCCTTACAAAAGAAAAGGAATGCCTACTAAATTTTCTAAGGTAATTCTACTAGGCAACTAATTACAATAAGCATGGAGATAACCACTACTAGAGCAAATCCAAAATTTTGTTGAGCCATGTCTTTAGGCAAAGATTAAGCTTATTTGCTTGGGTCTACACATCACATTGACATAGAAGTAGCTTGCACCTCATCAACATAAATAGGTGTTCCTCATGCACATAGGTATATAGAATACTTAGAACCAATTGAAAAGGCTACACTTTTGACTTAAAAGTTATGAAGTAAATAACTTGGGGTGAGGCAAATGATTTGATATTCCATGTATTTGAAAGCTCTACTCCATTTGTAGGTATGCATTTTTATTCTTATGTTAAAAGAATAGAAATTGGTGTGTATGACACAAATGACGTGACCTGAAGTGAAATTATGATTTAGAGCATAACTGGCAAGCATAAATTGATGCAAAAAAGACAGTACATGATCCAACAAATTGCATCTTACTGCAAGGGAATTTAACAATGTGCGCAAAGACTTTTTGTCTATGATTCAAGACAATAGCAATCACTTGGAAGACTAGCAACATCTGGGAGAGCTGTGATCATCTAACCCACATCCATGATTGAATCAAAAGAATCCCTCTCTCCCATCAGTTGTACAGCTCAAAATTTCTGGCCTTTTTCGGGGGGCCTTTTTTGTCCTTTCAAAAGAGCCAAATTTGCTAAGAGGTTCCACAATGAGCCAACCCTTCCTCTATCTCAACAGCATAGAATGGAACCCAAAAAACAATGCAGCAAAAATGCAGTTGAATTATCTACAAAACTGGGTGACTAGGTTACCTCTTTTCTTTAGCATACAAAATCACGATCGCTTCCAAGCAAAGGATGGACGGATGCAGGAGCTGAAAGGCTAGCTACTGTCAGGAGTGCTCCTCACCACCACCACCACCACCAGTTTTTCTGTACATGGGAAGAATGCTAACAAAACACTTTGATGTATATTATAATTGCAGAATCCAGCTACTCAACATCACCACCATTGAAAGAGATAGAGTGCATAGAGAAGCTCTGTGGAATGGTGCCACATCAGACGTTGAGGACGAAGAAGTTGTTGGCTGCAACCCAATAAAAAATTGGCAGGTACCCGTTGATGGATTTGTGGTGGTGACTTCTGCGAGACCCTGGAAATTGCATGCCCCAGTATCCTGGTCATTGTATTGATAGTAGTTGTTGAACGCATATGACGCATTGCCCTCAAGTGTGAGACTGCTACATGAACCACCTGGGTAAGTAGCTGTACAATCTCCATGGTCACATGCGTAGTCAAGATTTGCTTGCAATTGCGTCAAATCCGTATTTGGGTTTATCACACACCACTGCATTGGCAGGTAAGGGACATTCTTTGCAGCAACCAGGCTTGAGTTGACACCATTCACAACACCACCTGCAGGGTAAAAACAACAGAATCAAGGTGCTGCTGCAAAAGGCAGGCAGTTCTCTGAAACCCCAAAAGTAGGATTCAAGGAAAAAAGATGATTCCAAGAACATTCAGAGTTTGAAGATTATTATTCTGGCGAGAGGAAATCCTCTTGACCTAATACTCTGTAACTTTTGCTGTGACATTAATATTCTACAACTTAGGGTAAAGACAAAATTGTTGCTGCTCCTTGTCTGCAAAGAATGAATAGATAAAGAAATTCCCAACTTGAAAACATGCCAGAATTTTGTGCACAAAATATGAAGTATACCTGAAAGATCAAGTGTGTACTTGATGGATCCATCATAATTGAAAATACCCCAATGCCTCTCGAAGGCACCTGGCGCAATGGATTTTGCATCCTCATCGAGTAAGCTAAACAAGTAACCCTGGAGCACACCAGGTCTGAGTGGTGTGCCAGTGCCACTCAACATGTGATTGACAAGTTGTGACATAAAGCTTTGTGCAAACTGAATGTTGGCAGATGGAAACCCATCTGTAGGCCACCCAATCTCACCGACAATGATGGGTAGAGATGGAAATCCAGCAGTGGTGAGTGCTGTAACCAACCCATCATAGCTCGCATCAAAAACATTAGTATAAACATGTGTGCCGTCGACAATTGAGTTGGATGTTGAGTTGAAGAATGCATAAGGAAGCGGGAAATCAGGGGTCAAAACCAAGCTGAGAAACGGATACAAATTCACCATGAATGGTGCTCCTGTGTTGTTGAGAAATTGCAAAATCTGTACCATGAGTGTAGCAATATCTGCTCGCCATGTTGCTTGTGATGGGAGATACGGTGGTGATGTGCTAATCACATCTGCATTGCAAGGGATGGTTGCTTTGATGTCATTGCCATGTCCTGCATTTGCCAATGCTGCTTGCACATTTTGTAGAGCTGGAAGCGCAACATCTTCATATATACCATTGTAGCTAGTCAAGAAAGGCTCATTCCCTACTGCAACCCACCTGCCAAATGGGTAGTTACCAAAAAAAAAAGACAGCAAATTGTTGAGAAAATGTCCCACCAGATTCAAAAAGACAAGATGTGAAGGTCCACACAAATGTGAAGAATTTCTGGGACAAAAGTTTTGGGTAATGGGTAGTTACCAATTTTGATTTATTTTTGTTGAGAAAATGTCCATCAGATTCAAAAACAGAAGATGTGAAGCTCCACACAAGTGTGAAGAATTTTTGTGACAGAAGTGTTGGGAGTAGATCTTCATGTGAGAGAGAGAGAGAGAGAGAGAGAGAATATTTGTTTGTTTTGTGTACCCTACTTGATGTTGACGCCGTTGTTGTTGGAGGCGAGGTATTGGGTGACATTGTCTCGTACCCAAGCAGCAGCAGCAGCAGAATCGGCGGCAAGTGAGCTGAGTTCATCATTGGAAGCTGCAACCATGACCTCGATGTTGGTACCGGCCATGGATTTGATCACATCCGGATTGGCATCAAACAGTTTGACTCTCGTGATCTGGTTGTCTTGTAGCATTTTCACCACAATGCTGTTTGGCAAAGGATTGAAAGCCATAGTCCCCCAGTTCACGCCCAATGTAGTAGCTTCTACTACTCCATGTTCATGTACGACAACTCCCAAGCTCCACATCAACAACAGGGTCAGCAGTCCTGCAAACTCCCGCCTTCTACTCCCGGCCATGATTTGCTCCTGCTCTTACCTACTCTACAACCCCCACTCCCCACCCTCAAAAGAAAAAAAAAACGAAAAACAAAAACAACCAAAACAACAAAACAACAAAACAAGCTCACTCACTACTCCCAAAAATCACTCACCTACAAAATTCTTAGTGAATGCCAAAAGCTGTGATACTAGGAAAAGCTAGTCCAGACCCGAAACCAATTTTGTAGTTCACCCACCACTTCAATCTACCCAAAACAGAAAGCCAGCACAAAAAAAGACTAGACTTGAGCTTCTTCAACAAAAGGGAAGGAAGGAAGGAAGGAAGAAAGGAAACTATTTTCCCCCCTTCCTTCTCCTCCTCCTCCTCCTCCTCCTCCACCAGCTTATTCCCAAGTTTCCCAAAACTACTTCTTCAGGACACAGCCAGCAAGCAAGCAAGCCACAGCAAAAACCAAGTGTGAAGCTTTCTTAGGCATCATGGATAACTTTGATTTTTTAAAAATTGGCTTTTTCTTTTTTCCACACTCCCTTTTTAATCATTTTAAAATTATTTTATTTAGGCTTTTTTTTTTTCTCCTTTCTCAGTGGTAGAGAAAGACACTATGGTTATTTTATTTTATTTTATTTTTGGAAGCACAATGGCAGTTTTATTTTGTTTTGTTTTATTTTTGGAAGCACAACTTTATCTGACCCTACCTAACTAACTAGCCTGTTGGGAGCACTAATTAATTGGCTATAGACTAATTGGGTTGAAGAAGGCACTTCCCCCAATTAATATGGCTAATGAAAAAGAGGGTGATATAAGTTACTTACAACCAACCTCTACTTGTTGGAATGTCACTAGCTAATTGCTTTCTTTGAGCTACTTGTGAGGCCTATATATATATGCCAAGGGAAAATTGATGGATATGGATTTGTTTTGTTCTCCAACTTCTCCTTCCTTGGTGAAATAGAAAATTGTGAATTTAGTGAGTGATCTTCCTTTGTTCACACAATTAAGAAGAAGATGTACTCTAATTACAATTAAAATGATCATTTTAAAATTCAAATCTCTCTTGCACTTTAGTTCTAAAACTAAGAAACTCACCTCCATCAAATCTCACTCACCTTCAAGTGTTTTCCCAAAACAATTTCAAGAGTGCACTTCAATTTCCTTTTCAAAAATTAAAAAAAAATTGTTGGGTTTTGATTTTTATTGAACTTTCAATGATAAAATTATTCAATATTCAATAACTGTAAAGAACCACTGAACACTGGTTTTGTACTTTGTACCATGGTATCAGTGTAGGTACTAGCTAGTTCACCCAACTTGGTGTAGGTGCTACCTATTAACCTAACCATCTACTAACTTACCTACCTACTAACCTATCTTAACAATTAACCTAAAATAAGGGTGACAACAGCTCCCTTCCTTACCATAGGGTGTTCTACTCCCTCCCATATGTTCTCAAATAGGTTGTCTCTCTCTCCCTTGTTGTCTTTTGTTTTGCAAAGGATGCTTGATGATGATGATGATGATGATGATAAGTTGTAGCCTTCAGCTTGTTGTCATCTTTTTTTTGGTGGGTTTTGTTTTTGAGAAATGATTTTTGAGATTTTTTTTTTGGGTTTACAAAAGGAGGCAAGGAGGAATGTGCCATGTATAAAAGGAGGCAACATAATTTGAGGGGGCGGGAACATCATCACCATCATATAGTGAGCGACATCAAATTGAAATTAAGTGTTTTTTTTTTTCATGTTTTCTTTTTTGTTAGGGAGGAAAAAAAAAAAAAGTTTTTTGAGAGTAAATCTGAAATTGCAATATCTACATGTTTGTCTTCAATGCACATTGTTTGAGGGTACCAAAATGTAATACCCACATGATGATCTAAAATGCACATTATCTATGGAAAACTTAAATGCAATACATGCACTATGATGGAAAATCCACATTGTCTACAGAGGTGAAAATGTAATACTTGCATGATGGTTTAAGAACCACACCATCTTTGGACGTGAAAATGCAATGCCTTCATGATGGTCTAAAAACCACATTGTCTATGGAATACAAAAATGCAATACCCACATGTCAATTTAAAAGCTACATTATTTGTGGATGGCAAAAATACAATAATTGCATTATGATTTTAAATCCACATTATTTATGAGAGGCCAAAATGCAAAATCCATATGTCAAACATGGAACATTCCTAGTGCAAATTGATGACCTTTTAAAATCCATCCAAGGGTAACAAAATTGCTTAAACTAAAAGAAAAACAACAAAAATATTTTAAAAGTTAATTTTGAAAAAAATTTATATCATTGATGGAAAATGATGATGCCATGTTCAAAGGAGCCTTAATAATTATATAAACATATACAAATGGAAAACAAAAGAGTTTTATAAAAATTAATTACGCCCTAAATTTGAAAGCTAATCAAATGAAAAATACCAATGAATGGAAGAATTAACCTTACAATTTAAATCTAATTAACCCAAAAAAAACATAAAATGTTTTAACGATAGATGTTGTAAAGACTAATACCCTAGTACCTTGGCCAATTTGACATTAATTATATTATTTTCAGAAATTTTGAAATTTTCAAAACTTATTTCTTTCAAACTAGAAAATATTGTGATGGATAATAGTGAATATTTAAGAATATTCCATTTTTTGAAATGAAAATTTCAAAATTAATTAATTATTCAACAAACATGTGTTGAAATGGCCAAAGTACAATTGCCAAAAAAAATAGTCTTTTAGGAGTGAATTATGATTAAAATTGAAAGTTAATGAAAAAAATATGAAATAAGAGGTTACATGTAATGTAGTCTCTCAAATTTGAAACCTTTTTCCGTTCACCTTCAAAAGAAATAAAAATGAGTCTTGTTGTACATTTGTGTATATAAAAATTTCCCCCCAAAATTCAACCTAAGATGGATTTTAATTAATATTAAAAAATGCCCAAAAACTCATAAATGTTGTTGTATCCTTAACTTTACATTTAGCGAGCCTACAATTTACTTGAATTAGATGTTATTATTGAATTAAATTAAGTACATCATGTATTAAATGGTCCAACATGGAGGTGGAGGTTGAAAATTAATGTTGAAAATTTTCTCACAATTGCAATACCCACATTTGGGGCTAAGGTAATTTATTGTCATTATTGGTTTCAATAGGATTAAAATAATTATCTATGGGTTCTTTGCAATACCTACATAATTTCATTGATTGAAATCAACAACATGGAAGTGTTAAGTAAATACAACAATGGGCAAGAGTATACGTTAGTACATAAGTTTTGCCAAAAAATAAAGGTTTAATCAATGAATATAAAGGTTTTGTCAAAAAGCAAAGGTTTAATTACAAAATAGAAAGGTTATGTTGAAAGGTAGAGGTTTAACTAGGGAATATAGAAGTTTTGCCAAGATATAAAAGTTTAATTAATAAGTAAAAAGGTTTTGTCAACATGTAGAGGTTAATCAAGAAGAGATGGAGCTTTTGTTTAGAGGTAACATATTTGTCAAAAGGAAAATGTGTAGTTAAGAAGATATAATGATGAAACCTTTGCAAGTTTCATTAAATAGAGCACCCAAAAAAGGGGGAAAGGAAGAACAAAAAAAAAAGACCCAAGTATGAGCTAAAAATGCAAAAACCCAAAGTGGGTCCCAAAGGGGCAAAGAAACAAATTATGTTCTAAAGCCCCCACTAGTTGCAAGAACATATCAAAAAAGGAAAGGAAAAGGGAACTTGAAAGTGTAATAAGTCGAAATGAACCTTCATTTTGCAACAATGGTGTGCCTCAAAATAAAAGTGGCTTGCGTTCCCTACAAGGCTACCAACATTTATTACCTATAGAAGGCAAATAGAGTCACCAAAGGAAGGCCACTAGTGCCTTTTGTCGACCATGCCATTCTAGCACATTAGTGAAGAAAGTCATTCACTTGTTGGTGTAAACACACGAAAACCTATATTGCAAGGGAAAAAATGTGTTTGAAAGGTGCTAATTATGATAAAGACAATCTTTTGTTCGAATCGCCATTGTTGTGGCACCCCATGAGATGAAGTAGTTTGAAAAACTAGATCTATTTAGGTTGGGTTAGCAATGACCACATCAACCATGATGCAAATGCCATCAATTGATAAAATGATGTCAATGTGTTGACAAGAAAATTGGAAGGAAGGTGGTGGAAGGAAATGGATTTGTTCATGCAAAACATGAAACCCCACGTTTCTCGCAATGGAAACAAAGGCATCTCAAACCACATTGTGGGATGTAGTCTGTTCCCCACCATGGGAGCAACGAAAAAGGTGGGTTCTTACAAAATCTAAGAGCTAGCCATTGGCACAAATGCAATGAATCACCCCGAAAGTTAAAGGATGGGGGAGGGTTAACTCAGTGCACAACACAAAAGAGAAAACATCAAAGGCTAGATGAAAAGGTGGAATGATTAGGAGAATAAAAGCCAAACATTTACCCTTGAGCCCATGCAAGATTCAAACATGCATGGTGTGAATTAAAAACCATGTCAAAAATGATGTTAGGGAAAGACTAATCATGCAATTTATTTGAAATGTTTTCTTGAAACTGATTTAATCCCCTTTCAATAAACTGCATGAAAGGAGGAACACATGTCATTATGTTAAAGGGAAGGAGCTTTCACACAAACTTCAAATGAGCTTAAAATGGGAGTAAACCAAAACTATTTGCATCTATCGCTTCTAATAAGAATGAATGATGATCTAATAGGAATCTAATAATAATCATAGGTGCAACAAGTGCCCACTTCCCAAAATAGGTTGTCGATGAACTTTGTGGAAATGAAGTTGATCCCCCCACAATAAATGGAAAGAGAAACTTGTTGGTGCACAAAAGGGGCTTGTGGGAAATCCAAAGAGCCTAGGCTCAAGAGTTTCCTGAAAACTTGCAAGAAGGTCAAGTTGAAAGAAGCAAGTTGGCACTAAAAGCTCGATAAAAAAGGGAAGCAATAGAATAAATAAAAGGATTTTGGGGCAAAACACTAAGAGAGGATCCCAAAAGCAACTTGGACATCCCCTAATTTCGAAAGTGCTTTTGCATGACAAATATCTTTCGTCTAACACTTCTTACAAAAAAGATGAAAAGAAACAAACAAACCCAAACATGACACCCAAAATCTTAATGTCGTCTAACAGGAAACAAAAATCAATGAAAGGAAAAGAACCAAGGGGCAAACCAAAAGGCAACCAAGCTAAATATTTTAAGGCTGGACCACAAGCCCCACAAAAATGAATTGAAAAACAAAATGGTCAAAAACAAAGTGAATGATAAAATGTTGAATCAATGATTTGAGGGGTGTCTACAAAAGAAGGGAAACCACAAGAGGGAAAAACCCTTATAGGACATCACAACACACAAAAATGGGCAAGCACGAAAAGAGGTCTAATGAGCAAATCGCCTTGGCACATGCCTTCCAAAGAATGGATGACTAATAGATCTCCTAAAAAGGAATGATGGCTAAAGAAAAAGGGAATTTGTTGGGCATAAAAGGATTGAACAAAGGAGAAAAGTTGAGACAACTAACTTCCTACCATGTGAAGCTATTGAAAGATGGCTCTCTTGGATATGCTATAAAAGGCATTTGCGACATCCATTTATAACATCACCCAATCAAGATGAACATTTAGAACAATTTGAGTGCAATGAACCACTGTTTTGCACCCCCCTTGATTGCCATATTGAATTGATGAAACAACAAATGAACAAAAAAAATGTCATGAAACTATAGGCATAAAGTCCTATTAACCAATTGGTACAGGACTTCACCCACCAAAATTAACCAAATGCTTTCTAAAGATTTGGCCAATGCCAAAAGTTTGGCAACATAAAAAACTTGGGCAATGAACCCTAGGATATGACTTGCAGTGACATGGGAACTCACCTAAAAACAATGCAGGAAACCTTTGTTTAAAACCTTCGAGTCAAAAATGTCTCACAAATGTTTTAAAATTAACCATGCTTAAATGACCACAAGTTAAAAGATGCAATAATCAAATGAAGACTAATATAAAGGAATCCAAGGAAACTCCAAGTCCAAATTGGACTGGAAATCCAACAAGGAACCTTGGTAAGGAAAGGAAAAATATAAAGGATAAAGTGTTTGCAAAATGTTTATGTTCTCAAAGGAGGTTGGGGCCAAGGCAAGTGGGGGAAAAGCCTTAACAACATAAACATACTCTTCAACACACCTTAAGGTGAGATTCCATTTAAGTCATTATGGCAAGGGCAAAACCAAATCTAAACGTGTGCTTCAAGAAGGGGTGTTTACCAAGGGGGCTCAAATTAGAGAAAGAACTATTGCAAAGATTTATGCTTAAAAGATGTTCCACTTGAAAATCTTTCCAATTGTTTGCTAAAAATCACCATAGGTGCACCCTAGTTTCCCTATGGGTAGTTGCACCACTATGAGGGGGGAAAAGAAGACACCATTGCGAGAATACTAAAAAAAAGATGTTGAACATGCACATCAGAAAGGTCCCAGGCCAAATGGCCAAGGGGAAGTCAAAAAGACAAATGTATTTCTCGCCTCATGCATACAAATGTGGTCAAAGAAAAACCAAGTGGAAAACTTCAAGGCATTTGAAGTCAAAACCCAAGCCCAAGTTGAAGGCAAGGGAGAAGGGGCAAGAAAAGAATAGAAGGGACATTGTTCACCAATAAATAACATGAAATGTTTGGCAATGTTTCTAGTGACGAACCATACCACGATGTGCAAACAAAGGTCGACAACCAAAGCACAAGATGTCAAGTTGAATGAGAAACCTCATAAAAAAAAGACCCCAAAGCCAAGTTTGATGTCTTCAATGGGGGAAGAAGATGAAATAGACCAATAATTAAGATTTTACATTACCAAGGCAAAAAGCCAAAGGCCTAAAAGGGATTAGCCTAGGGCTTGTGGTGAGGACCACAATCTAAACTAAAGGATACAACTAAGACAAGTACCCCTAGAGCTAACAATTGTTGCAAGTTTGAGCCCAACATTATAGGTTAAGAATAAATGAATTCCTTTTTGTGGTAATTGAACTCTTTTTTAAGGCCCTAAATTATTCTTAAACTTTTTTTTCCTTAAAAAGAGGACTTGGGAAAGAAGAAGGTGTGCCTTGTCATTATTGCTTGGCATTGTCATTTTCTTGACACTTGCACTATTATAGTACCCACCGCAGTTATTGCTCTCAACCAATTTGCGTATTCCATGTTTTTTTTTTCTTTTGCCATTGCTAGTGTTGTTGCCATGGCCAATCTAATTGTCATTGTTGTTTAAATTATTATCGATGATTTTCATTTGTTTTTGGAAATTCACCATCCCCTTTCTTTTTTGCTTTATCTACTAGTTTGTCCAAATCCCATGACATTATACTACACGACAAATCCCTAAAATAGTACACAAATGTTCAACAACTCCCCATTAGCCTATTTTTGAGTTCCAAAAACAAGGACATGTATGATTTCTTTGATCATAGGAAAAGAATAACACAAAATTCATTCCAATTTTTCCACTTAGGTGGAACCTTGATAGCTAAATGACAATTCAATTTGTAATAGGTTTCCAATGGACGGTACACTGGTGGGTGTTGTGTGACATAAATATATAATGCCTTTGTTGAAAAGTAAAAATTTAATCAGAAACATTAAATTTTTTGCCCAAAGGTAAAGGTTTAGCCAAGAAACAAAAAGGTTTTGTTAAGAGGTAGAGGATTAGGTAAGAAATAGAAAGATTTTGTTAATAGGTAAAGGTTTAGCCAAGAGATAAAAAGGTTTTGCCAAGATATAGAATTTTAGCAAGGAAAAACTAAAAATTTTGCTAAAAAATATATAATTTTTTGCCAAGAAAGAAACGTTTGACCAAGAAAAGATAAATTTTTTGCTAAGAGATAGAGACTTAACCATGAAAATATAAAGGGTAGGTAGAAAGTTGATTGGTAGGGTCAAGATGTAAGTTAGTAGGTTAGCTAGGTGGGCGGGTGGCTAGGTGGGAAGCCAATACGGAGGTCAAGGTTGAAAAAGAAAACAAAAAGTCGAAGTTTAGTAGCCAAACAAGGTGGACTGTGGTACAATATTGGTTAATGCAGGTCAAGGGCCGAATGGAAAAAACACATCCCATCCCATGAACAGAACACCCAACTGATGCATTGGTGAGTTGCTGGTTCACTCTGGCCTAATTATATAATAGTTGTGCAAACTAGTAGCTCATCAATGAAATGAGGGTCAAAGGTTATGTATGGGTTGTAACTTATGACCTACTAATTGCCAACCAGAGCGTCAAGATTCTTACAAAGGATGGCTATGAAGCTCATGTAAATCGATGTTTGTTCTCATCTCTTTGGAAAGGTCAAATTATATACACAAACAAACATGGCATTGTTGATGCAAAATTTGGGCAAGACAAGATTCAGAATGAATTTCTACGAGTGTGAAAACTATAGTACAAACTATACTATACTATAGTTTTCACAAATTTTTGGGTGGAGTGGAGTGGAGTGCAGTGGAGTGGACAGACAATAGAGTGTTTGCATACATGAGAAACTGGCTGGGAATGGTCTAACTTACTTACATTGCAGGCAGTGTTGGTGCCAGTTTTGGTGGGCCTTGGCTCGTGGCAAATGGTGTTTTCCAGTGTACTTGGTGGCAAGGAAATCAGTAAGAGAAGATTTGGAAAACAGGTGAGAGGTGAGGTGAGGTGAGGTGAGAGGAGAGAGGTGAGGAGGGGTCGGTTAGTCTGCTGTGCCAAGTGACAACAACATTCCAGACTAGAAAACTCAATGGCACCAGAGTTGGTGTGCACCTGGAGCCCGCCGCCACTAATGATTTTGGTAAACAGGAATCAAGTACAAAATTTACACAGAATTTGCCTCCTCATCATATGCACCCACAGATTGCTCATCATCTCTGCAACAACAACAACATATGCACCCACAGATTGCTCATCATCTCTGCAACAACAACAACATATGCACCCACGGATTGCTCATCATCTCTGCAACAACAACAGGTCTAATAGAAGGGAAGACAGTGGAGGTGTTGTGATGATGATGATGATGATGATGTTGAGAAACATTCTAACTGAAGACAAAAGATGAAGAACATGAACAAGTCTGAAGAAGATTTTTAGGCTTTCTTCAATTTTGACACCCATTCCTTTCCTTGTGATATATGATATGGTAGCCAACCCTGGTATCTAGCCAACCCTAGTGATAACTCTTACCACAGTGGTGGTTCCCTCTGTATTAATCATCAACATTGTATGTATCTAGCTATATATATATATACCTTGTAGCCATTTTGAAGTACCTGCCCATGGAAGCGGGCGGCCGGGCAGGCAGGCAGGCATTAACACTCCTTTCAAAAACACTCCTCATCATCAACCAAAAAAAATTATAAAAAAAAAATAAATAAAAATTCTTGTGATACCCATATACAAATTCTTGTGATTGCCCATTAAGAGTCCTCACTCAAAAAGGTGAAGGTACCAACATGGGTGCGCTTCACCCTAGCCTCTTATTATTAGTGCCTCGACTAATTCACTAACAAGCGGCCTCTTGCCAGTTACCTAGTCCATAACTTAGGTATCGAATGGACGGCCTATAGTGGCACTGGTGGGAACGGGGCCACATAATCCAATGACTTGTACTCCCGCACTAGCAACCAGACTGGTATGCTCATCAAATGCTATGAAGTTTGAACAAAATGTGGAGATTTGTCCAAAACACACTTTACATGTGAATCTGAACTAAATCTTTGAAATCATTGCAGTACCATGTCCAAACTGCCAAGCACTTGGGGTTTTTAGGGTTTGCCAAGCATATAATATATATATATATATATATGACAAAACCCCATAATACACACATAAATGGTTCACTTGTCATATATATGCTTCGTTTCGCATAACCAAGTTTTATTGCAAGTTTTTGAATTTAGTTTTGGAAATGGTATTTTTTTCGGTTGTTTTTTTTTACAAATTCCATGCTGCTCATGCATGCAAGCTTTTAATTTTTTTAACATTTCTGATTTTTTGATTCCTATCATGAACCCATCCATGTATAAGGAAAATTTCTCCCCCGGCTATCTTTGTTACGTTTTGTAATCTTCTTTCATGTTTCCAATATTCATTACTCAAATTCATTATAACATGTTCCCATATGCTCATGCATCTCTTATTGTTCATTATTTGTTTCACATTATGTTCATGGTCATGACAATTGACTATCAAAAAAGTATTCAAATTAAATGGACTTTCTCAACTTAAAAAATTTGCATTAATACATATTTATTACATGTAGATAGTGAGTTTCCTTTACTTTTTTTTTATACTAATGCATTGGTGCATCAATATAAGGGAATGTTCAAATGATTAGGAATGCCGTATGTAAAGAATGGATATTTATAAATTTCTTCTACAAATATCATGTGATCAAAAACCAAAAATACAAAAAAAAAATTATTACAATAAAACTTCATTACTAACAAAATGAAATAGTTTTATAAATTAGCTAATAATCTCTACAACCTACAATGGGGATCATGTTTGGCAAATGAACAAAATAATCATGTTTTTGAACATTTCAGGCAAATTCACATGCGGTGATGAACCTTGTTTAAAAACAATTGTAAACATGGAGCATTTCGACTTACAAATTGTGTCTTTTAAAACCAAAAGACAAGGATTGGTTTTGAATACATGTAGATGTATAAGTTGGTGTATAATAATTCATACATTAACACATGAATGATCATTATATGCATTTGAAAATGAAATGATTGTATTTTTCTATGTTTGATATGTTGTTTCTTAGAAGGTTCACTATGAAAGCTCTAGATTAATAGTAGAGTTTAGATTATTGAAGGACCTAAAAATTGTAGGTTTTCGAAATTATGAATAAAATGGGTACTTTTAGGAAACATTTTATCAACATGAATAATAGCCATGTGTTGTAAAAGTGTGCTAATATTTAAAATGTCATAACAGATTTTTTCCACCCTAATATATGGACTAGATTTTATTCATGTCCAAATCATGAAATTGTTGAGAACATTATCAAAATGTAAAAAATCCAAAACAACAAAATATTATTCTTACATGAAAACTTTGATAATGAAATATAATACTTCCTATCTTGCAAGAAATAGTAAAAAAATGGTAGAAGTGAAATAATAGATTAGTTTTTATAATAGTTGGATTATATTCCATTCACACAACTTGTGATATTGTTCAACACATTATGTGTAGGGATTTGTAAATTTCTACATCAATCAACTATAATGATATATAAATGAGAATTGATTATCATGATTTTTTGTGACTTGTATTCACATGAGAATGTCATTAACTTATACATAAAATGTACATGTGAATGTGATTTGGCCTTTAATATATTAACATGAATGTTGATATATGAATATATTATGATTGGGTGGTACCACAAGGAACCACCTCAAGGAATTGTAAAATTAATAAAATTGGTCAAATACAATTCATGGGCTACTTCTTTTAATTTTTTTACAATTGTAGATTTAATTTTTTCATGTTTACCCATTGCATGCCAAAAGTATATGGCCTTAAGATTTCAATGGAATAAAAAATGGTGGGAATTGTTATAAATTTGTAATCCTAATTGTGATGGCCCCTTTTGGAATCATATTCTTGAACTTTGGAAATTCATAATAAAAATATACCTTCTCAATTTTTTATTTTAATAAAAAAGTTAAAAATAGAACTCCATGTGAAGTACCTTTGAAAATTATATTTTAAAAATGTTCTTAACCAAAAAGTTCAAGGAAAGTAATCATAGTTACATTCATGAATTTTTTTCAAAATGTAACGAATAAAAATATTGAAATTCGAAATACTCTTTTACTTAATTGAAATTTTAGAATCTATGCAAGTTGGTTAATGTATTTGCTAAATTTGTTTACTAAAAATATTTTTTAAAGTGTTTTCAATATTTTGTTAAAATTTGACGAGTTTATTGAAATGAAGGTGTGACATTCCTTGTAGTACCATCCAATCATACTTTCACTATATTACATGAAAGGTTTAGATGTTGTATGCTTATTAAAATCATGTTGAATAGGTACATAAAAAACACTACAAGGTTTTCTAAGGCTAATTACAAGTTTTAAGAATATAAATCTAAAATGCAATTTTTTAGGAAAAAAAATTACGATCTTTCCTTTGTTTAAGAACATGCTTTGTAAATCTTTTAAAACATGACAAATGTCAATTTCTTTTCCATATATAAATTCTTATTTGGTCATATAGGGATCATAAGGTCATAATTTATTTTCAACATTTTATATAATTTCTAATTATTAAAAAAATATAATATAATCTATATTCTACATTTTCATCACTTGCTAAAGAAGAAATAATATTCTAACTTTAAGTTTATTTTTAAAATTTACTTTCCAAAAACTATGATGTTTTCTAGATTGCGTAGAATAACTATTTTCTACATTCATGGGGAATAATTTATGAAATCCAAATATATTGTACATTTATTAATTGTTAAATATATGCTTACAATGTTACAAACAAAAAATTCATTTTTCATACATATAGACCATGCGCTTCAAACCTCTTGTAAAAGAAAATTGTTTTTAAATAGCTTAACATTATCATAATTGAAATATTCAAGTTCTAAAAAATTATGTATCAACATGCATAATGGTTTGCACATTAGTAACACATCATTTGAATTGTTTGATTTTGAGATAACATTGTATCAACCAAGTTAATGAATTTATGATAAATAAATAAATAAATTTGACTTGTAAAATTCATGGTGGTTCGCCACATATGGTTTATTTAATATGGCATGCTGAAATCTACAACATTGTTAAAGGTCTAAAACACAAAAGTGAAAAAATATTTTTACTTGGTGAATAGCAAGGATGAATACCTAGCCTATTTTATTTTGCTTAGACCCATAAATGTTTAAACCTTAGTGGATGATGAACTTCTATGGTGAAAATGTGTTACTATAATGTTTTGATGTATTTATGATGACTATAAAAATATTTCTTTCATTAATGATAGGAATGAAAAACAAATTACTTAGAAAGTTTGTTATATACATTCAAAATTGTTTTGAAATGTTATCTAGACTTATCCAAAGTTTATGGCTTCAAGTGGTCTATATATATGTAATTCAAAAGAATATTATGAACTAATACCATTTCAAGAAATAATACAAAATATGCCTTTTGATGTCCATGGGATATACTAAAATCAAAATCAAAGAGGGTGTTACTTGACACCTTTCCAATTGCCTCATGATAATGATGAACTATTGGAAACCATATGGGAAAATATGAGTGAAATAAAAAGGGGGGAATCAAGGGAGGGGGAGTGGGGTGTATTATTAAATTGATAAACATTTATCCTTATTAACATTATTCAAAATGAATCTTAAATTAAAACTTGGGCTCCACATTGTTGTGCATTATTAATGATGATTGATTGATCAATTGATGAAAAGACTGAATTGGTTTGGTGAAAATTAAGTTTTATTTGAATGAAGATATTGAATGACATTGCATGCACCTTGAATTGAATTAATTCCAATTCAATACTTAGATTAACATTGAATTGAATTGAATTCAAATTCAATTGAAAATAAATGGGATGCAAATTGGTGAAAGAGATATTGAAAATCTATTTGTGAATATGGTGTTGAAATTTTTTAATAGGAAAAATGCCTTTCCATGCCTCTTTATTTGGGGATGGTCTAAAAAATTTTCAAGCTAGAATTTGGTAGGATAAAATATAATGGGACCCTATAGTTGTCCTACTTAAACTAGCTTCAATGAACATCATTGAATTTACAATTTTATTTAACTATTAAAGTATATTCCATAAATCTAAAGCATTTTCCACAATGATGAGGTTCGAAAATAATTCCAAAAAAATAATTTCAATAAAATTTCAAAACATAATATGAAAATGCACATGGTAATGTGACTTTTCATGTCCATATTATATAGTAAAATCAAAATTGAGATCAACACAAATAATGATGAACTATTGGAGACCATATGAAAATGTATCAAGGAGATAAAAAGGGGGAAGAGGGAGAGGATATTATTAAATCGATAGACCTCAATCTCCTTTACCATTATCTATAAGTTGTTTGATGGGCAACATGGAACACTAGCCACATTTTTTGACGGCCAAAATGTCTTAGTTGCCACCATGTGATGCGACCTACTAGATGTGTCACATTCAAACCACTATAATTGTGCAATGCATCGGCATTGTCATTACATTTTAACAAGCTCCATCACCATTTCCTAGTCACCAAATGATCACCATTTCCTAGTTTGTTGTATGTACGAATGCGTGGGCCAACTTGTGGTAGGAAATTACCAAATCCAAAAGTCCAAAATAGCAACTTTTCATGTGAGTTAAAGTAAATTAAAGGGATGGTGGGTAAGCTTTATGAAGTTTTTGATTGGTCTTTTTAGACATTCATTTCACATTTTGAGTAGAGGTGCCAATTTGATAGGTCCAAGAAGGAAGACATAACTATACACAAGTCCTAGTTGTCATCCCTCTCATGTCTATGATTGCTTTGACTTGTGCATATTCATGTGAAAACTTTGGTCCTTTTGTAAATCTTTCACATCATTCATTGTACATAGTTCATCATCAAATAAAAAATATTGAATCAATTGTTCTTAGGGTAGAGAGACTAGGGAACAATGCACAAGTTAGTAGGTTTTTCATTTGGTGCCACATTTTTTTTGAGGGATATTCATCAGGTGGTGTTACTTTGATGAACTTTGAGTTCTCATAAGTTTTTGGGGAACAAACGTCATGGGAACATTTCCTATTCTAACTTTTTGCTGGTTTGAAGTTTGAACTTGCCCATTAAGCCTGGGGCATGGCCATTAGGGAGCGGATGAACAACTTGTTAGCAATTCTTTTGGATGTTATCATCCATTCTACAATTCCCTCCTTCTTCAGTCTTCTTCCTCAATCACTAGCATAATTTTTTCAGGGTAACTGGAAGGCACATTATCAAGTGGAATCTGTCCTCCGCAAATGGCTGTGCATTTCAGAAAACAGAATGCCCACTCCAGTGGGCATTTCGCGTTTTGTAATGCACACTCGAGTGGGCATTTTGCTTTTGTAATGTGCACTCGAGTGGGCATTTTGCTTTTGTAATGCCCATTCCAGTGGGCGTTTTGCTTTTGTAATGCCCACTCAAGTGGGCATTTTGCATTTTGTAACGCCCACTCGAGTGGGTATTTTGCTTTTTGTAATGTCCTCAAGGAGTGGGGTGTCCCCCAAATTAAATGACTGCCCGAGGTGCTAGGGGTGCTTATTTTGGGAGCACCCCACTCTGAGGACATTACCCTAAGCTTCAAGCTGCAAGGGAGAGATCAATAAGGAAGAGTACTGAAGACTTCTGGCCGAGAGAGAGAGAGAGAGAGAGAGAGAGA
>Ga0116231_10006159_pt1 | contig 23121 bp, 18 predicted proteins | sample S1TSphgellanicum_2_FD_89695 | JGI IMG/M metagenome (GOLD analysis project Ga0116231, IMG submission 89695) | Host-associated microbial communities from peat moss isolated from Minnesota, USA - S1T2_Fd - Sphagnum magellanicum MG | ecosystem: Host-associated > Plants > Peat moss > Unclassified...
CCTTGCCCTTGTCGTCCTGCATGGCGCGCACGCGGCCCCATTGGGCGCCCGCCACCACGATGTCGCCGGGGTGCAGCGTGCCTTTTTGCACCAGCACGGTTGCCACCGGGCCGCGGCCACGGTCGAGCCGGCTCTCGATGATCGCGCCCTCGGCGGTACGGTCCGGGTTGGCGCGCAGCTCCAGCACCTCGGCCTGCAGCAGGATCGCCTCTTCGAGCTTATCGAGCCCCTGCTTCTTGAGCGCCGAGACCTCGACGTCCTGGGTCTCGCCGCCCATCTCCTCCACCGCCACGTCGTATTGCAGCAGCTCCTGGCGCACCCGGTTGGGGTTGGCGCCGGGCCGGTCGATCTTGTTGATCGCCACGATCATCGGCACGTTCGCGGCTTTGGCGTGTTTGATCGCCTCGATGGTCTGCGGCATCACGCCGTCATCGGCGGCCACCACCAGCACCACGATGTCGGTCACCCCGGCGCCGCGGGCGCGCATGGCGGTGAACGCCTCATGGCCCGGCGTGTCGAGGAAGGTGATCTGCGCGCCCGAGGGCAGGCTGACCTGATAGGCGCCGATATGCTGGGTGATGCCGCCGGCCTCCCCGGCCGCGACATCGGTATGGCGCAAAGCATCCAACAGGCTGGTTTTTCCATGGTCCACATGGCCCATGATGGTCACCACCGGCGGGCGGGGCTGCAGCTCGGTATCGGCGTCGGTCTCGCCTTCGAGCCCCATCTCCACGTCGGAATCCGACACGCGGCGCGCGCGGTGGCCGAATTCGGCCACCACTAGCTCGGCGGTATCAGCGTCGATCGCCTGGGTGATGGTCGCCATCACGCCCATTTTCATCAGGGCCTTCACCACCTCGTTGCCGCGCGCGGCCATGCGGTTGGCGAGCTCCTGCACCGTGATGGTCTCCGGCAGGATCACCTCACGCACCACCTTCACGCCGTCGGCGCGCAGCAATTCCAGCTCCGCCTGGCGGCGCTCACGCTCGCGCTGGCGGCGCACCGAGGCGAGCGAGCGGACTTTCTCATCCTCGCCCTCAAGAGCGGCTTGCACGTCGATCTTGCCGGCGCGGCGGCGGTCATCGCCGATCTTCTTGGGCGCCACCACGGGCACGCCGCGCTTAGGTGCTACACCCACGCTCGGCCGGCGCACGCCGCGCGGGGCGTCGTCGTCGTCATCGGCGCGCAGGCCCGCGCGCTGGCCGGGTTTGAGCTGCAGCGTCTCGCGCGCCGCCACCACGGCGGGTGTCGCGGCGGGGCGCGGCGCCGGCGCATCAATGGCCGGGGCTACCGGCGCTGGGGCTGTATCCATGGCATCGGTTTCGGGCGCCGGCGCCTCAGGCTCGGTCTTCGCCTCATCCTCGCGCCGGCGGGCGGTTTCCGCGGCCGAAAGGATGGAAATTTTCTCCTGCTCGCGCCGCTCGGCCTCGCGCTGCGCGGCCAGGCGCTGCTGGTCGGCCAGCACGCGCTGGCGGGTGGCAAGCTCGGCCGCGGTCAGCGCGCGGGTCGCCACGGCTGGGCGCGGGCGCACCGCGGCGGGGGGCGGCGCCGGCGATGGCGGCGGCGGGGCGGCGCTGCCGGCGGCGGGCGCTGCCGGCGCTTTGTTCAGCGTCAGCGTCGGCACGGGTGCCGCGGGGGCCGCGCCGGCCACCGGCGGCAGCCCGCGTTTTTTGCGCACCTCGACCTGCACGACCTTCGAGCGGCCATGCGAGAAGCTCTGCCGCACCGAGCCGGCATCGACAGTATGCCCGCCGCCGCCAGGTGCTGCTGGCCGCAGGGAAAGCCTGCCTTTGGTCTCGGTCTGATCGTTGCCGTCACTCATGCCTTATCCGGTCCATTCAACACATCGCCAGCCTCGCGGCCGGCCTGATTGGGCACTACTGCCCGCTTGGCCCCAAGCCCGCAACACCCGCGAGCCGGAAAACCTCATTTTGAATCTTTGTGGCGAGTGAACCGGCCGCAATCACGGCATGCACGGTCTGCTCGCGCCCAAAAATCCGCCCGAGCTCGGCGCCGTCCAGCACCGCAACCACGGGAATATCACGGCCGCCGGTAAACCGCGCCCGTTCCTCGACACTGCCATCACGGGCCTGCACAACCAGCCCCGCTTTGCCCGCCGCCAGCCATTCCCGGGCTTTTTCAAACCCGGCAATCGCCTGCCCGCCGCGCCGCGCCAGGCCGATCAGCTCCACCACCCGGCGGCGCAACGCGGATGCCACCTGCACCGCCAAATCCGCCGGCACAATAATATTCGCCTTCGCCGCGCGGGCAAACACACCACGCCTGAGCGCCAATCCTATCACATCACCCGACGCACTCAACCATAGTCCACGCCCGGGCAGGGTTGCAGCAACATCGAACACCAGATTCTGCTCCGGCCCAACCACGAAACGCAGCATCGCCTCACGCGCCAAGCGCTCGCGGGTGACCAGGCAGCGCCGGAGCGGGCCGGTCTCGGGCTCGTCGTCTGGGGAGTTAGAGGGCAAGGGAAGGAAGTACTGCTTTTTTTGAAAAAAAAGCAGCAAAAAAACTTTTGATTCCTTCGGGGCGGTGCCGGGGGCGCCGCATCAGCCCAGCGTCATCAAAAGTTTTTTGGGTCTCGCGTCCCGATGACTGCGCGCAGCGAAGTCTGCATCGGCGGAGGCGCCCAAGGTTCCAGCGGTGCGTCGTGCGAATGCACGCAGTCGCGTGACGTGCGAATGCACGCAGTCGCGTGACGTGCGAATGCACGCAGTCGCGTGACGTGCGAATGCACGCAGTCGCGTGACGCACCGTTGGAACGGCGCCGGAGGGCGCGCGGAATGGGACAAAGAAGAACATTCTTACTGGCTTTCTTCCTCTTACCCTTCCTCACCCTCAAACCAATGCGCGCGCGCGGCCATGATGATTTCGTTGGCCGCCTCTTCGGTCAGCGCCTCGGTGCCGAGGATCTCCACCAGCTCGTCGCCCGCCAGATCGGCCAGGTCGTCGAGTGATTTCACGCCCTTCTCGCCGAGCGCGATCAGGTCTTTCGCGCTCAGTGCCTCGATCGCCGCGATCTCGTCGGAGACGCCGAGTGCGATGCGCTGCTCTTCCAGCTCGCTCGCCTGGCGGGCGAGCGCCGCCTCGGCGCGGCGCTGCAGCTCGGCGGCGACGTTTTCATCGAAGCCCTCGATGGAGGCGATTTCGTCCAAAGGCGTCATGCTCAAATCCTCGATTGTTTCAAACCCTTCGGCCACCAGCAGGCCGGCGATGACGTCGTCCACGTCCAGCGCCTCGACGAACAGGCCGGTTTTGCGGCGGAATTCTTCCTGCCGGCGCTCGCTCTCTTCGGCCTCGGTCAGGATATCGATGTCCCAGCGGGTGAGCTGGGAGGCCAGCCGCACGTTTTGACCGCGCCGGCCGATGGCGAGGCTGAGCTGGCTATCAGGCACCACGACTTCAACGCGCCCGGCCTCTTCGTCCATCACCACCTTGGAGACCTCGGCCGGGGCCAGCGCGTTCACCACGAAGGTCGCGACGTTGGGCGACCAGGGGATGATGTCGATCTTCTCGCCCTGCAACTCGGCCACCACGGCCTGCACGCGCGAGCCGCGCATACCGACGCAGGCGCCGACGGGGTCGATGCTCTGGTCGCGCGAGATCACCGCCATTTTGGCGCGGCTGCCGGGGTCGCGGCTGACCGCCTTGATTTCAATGATGCCGTCATAAATCTCCGGTACTTCCTGCGCGAATAATTTGGCGAGGAAGCCGGGATGCGTGCGGGAGAGGAAAATCTGCGGCCCGCGCTGCTCTTCGCGCACATCGTAAATGAAGGCGCGGACGCGGTCGCCATTGCGCAGGTTTTCGCGCGGGATGGTCTCGTCACGCCGCAGCAGCGCCTCGGCACGGCCGAGATCGACCATGAGATTGCCGTACTCGGTGCGCTTGACCACACCGTTGATGATCTCGCCCACCCGGTCCTTGAACTCGTTGTACTGTTTGGCGCGCTCATATTCGCGCACGCCCTGCACGATCACCTGTTTGGCGGTCTGCGCGTTGATGCGGCCGAAATCGATCGGCGGCAGCGGATCGACCAGGAAGTCGCCGACTTCCTTCTCGGGCGCGAATTTTTTGGAAATCGCCACCGGGATCTGGGTTTCCTCGTTCTCCACGGTCTCAACAATCTCGGTCCAGCGCGACAGGCGGACATCGCCGGTCTTGCGGTCGATGGTGGCGCGGATGTCTTTCTCATGGCCGTATTTGGCGCGCCCGGCCTTCTGGATCGCCTGCTCCATCACCACCAGCACGTCCTCGCGCTCGATCGATTTTTCGCGCGCGACGGCATCGGCAACAAGCAGCAATTCGGGGCGGTTGACGGCGGTGTCCATGGCAATCCTCTGGCTCAGTTGGCGGGAGTCGGTTGGGTGGTAAACGCGATCAGCGCGTCGGTCAGCACGAGTTTGGCTTTTTTGATGTCGGCGCGTGGCAGAGTGACGATCTCGCCGGCCTCGACCTTCAATTGCACGGTCTGCGCATCGGCCGCGACGAGCTGGCCGGTAAAGCGCTTGCGGCCGCCGGGGCCGGGGAAGAGCAGCTCGATCTTCGCGTCGAACCCGGCGTAGTGCACGAAGTCTTTGGTGCGGGTCAGCGGCCGGTCGATCCCCGCGGAGCTGACCTCCAGCGTCCAGGCTGAGCTGATCGGGTCCGCCACGTCCAGCACGGCGGAGAGCAGATGGCTCACCGTCTCGCAATCAGTTAGCGTGAAGGCAACGCCATCGGCGCGGTCCGCCATGATCTGCACGGTGGGGGATTCGGTGCCCATCACCTGCACGCGCACCAGCTCGTAACCCTGCGCCTCCAAGGGTTCCATGATGATCTCGGCGATGCGGCCCTCAAGGCCGGTATGTTGCGGGCGGTTGTCAGACAAGGCGGCAAAATTCCAATAAAAAGGGCGGCCGGTTAGGGCCACCCTGCAAAAGTCGGGTTTTATTTTTGCCCCTCATAGCGCCAAGGCGCGCCCAAGGCAAGATGCGGTGTTTTAAGCCCCGGAGGCTTGTGCCATGCCACCAGCACCGCCCCAAGGACTCAAAAGTTTTTTGCTTCTTTTTTTCAAAAAAAGAAGCGCTTTCTTAACTCCCTACTCCTCGTGCATCACCGGCGCCGGGGCTGGGTCGGTCAGCATTTCGATCCGCCCGGTGATCTGGCCGCCATCCTCCACCGTCAGCCGGCGGCAGCGCGCGGTGCCGAGCACCCGGCCGGTGGTGCGCACGATCAGCGCGTGCCGGGCGATCAGCGTGCCGTCGATCGTGCCGGCGACCTCGGCCTCGTCAACCTCGACCTCACCTTTGAACACGCCGCCATGGGCAATTGAGAGCTCGGTCAGCCCGTTGATCATGGTGGCTTCCACCGTGCCTTCGACCACCAGGCGTTCGGCGTCCTGCACGGTGCCCTGCACGCTGATGCCGCGCCCGACCACCAGCGTCCGGCGCTGGCCATCCTCGCGCGGCGCCGGGGCGTTGCTGCCGAAGCTCGGGCGCGGCAATGGCGGTGTGGCGGGCAGCGGCGGGGCGAAGGGGGAACGGGCCATGTTGGTCTCCTGGAAAATGGGGGCTTGGGTCGGAAGGCTGGCGGGCGCTGGCGCGGGCGGCAGCTCTTCCTGCCCGAGGCGCTGCAAAACGGTCGGCTCGGCCGGCTTTGGCTCGTCTGGCTTGCGTTTGTTGAACACGGCTCCTCCCTTTAACCCGTCATCGGCACCTTACGCTGCGGTAGCACGCAGGCGGCGGGCCGGACAACCTTGTCCTGCGGTTAAAGCCTATGGGCATAACCGGGCGGCAATGCTACCGGCAGGCGCAATTTCCGTTTCGAGAGGCAGGCAGATGGCCGTAACACGCTTTGACATCACCGGCATTGGCAACGCGATCGTCGATTTATTGGCAACCGTTGATGACAGTTTTTTAAGCCGGCACGATATGCGCAAAGGCGGCATGACGCTGATTGACGCCGATACCGCGACCCGGCTGACCGCGGCGATGGCCGGCGGGATCACCGCCTCCGGCGGCTCGGTCGCCAATTCCTGCGCGGTTGCCGCCGCACTCGGCGCCCGCACCGCCTTTCTCGGCAAGGTCGGGCATGACGAGATGGGCGCGGTGTTCGCGCGCGACATCGCGGCCGAGGGCGTGCACTACCCCACCGCCCCGCTCACAGCACCTATCCCCACCGCGCGCTGCCTGATTCTGGTGACGCCGGATGGCCAGCGCACGATGAACACCTATCTCGGCGCCGGCGGCGAGTTCGGCCTGGGCGATTTGGACGAAACCATCATCGCCGCCTCGGCGGTCACGTATTTTGAGGGCTATCTGTTCGACCCGCCGGCCGCCCAGGCCGCCTTCATGGAGGCCGCCCGCATGGCGCGCGCGGCCGGGCAGAAAACCGCGCTCTCGCTCTCCGATGCGTTCTGCGTGGACCGCCACCGTGACGGCTTCCGCCGGCTGATCGCCGAGGGCGTGGACATTCTGTTTGCCAATGAGAGCGAGATTTGCAGCCTGTATGAGCGCAGCGAATTTGACGATGCGGCGGCCGACGCGGCGCGCGCGCTCAAACTCGCGGTGCTCACCCGCAGCGAGGCCGGCAGCGTGATTTTGCACGAAGGCCAAAAAATCCACATCCCCGCGGCGCCCACCACGCTGGTGGACAGCACCGGCGCAGGCGACGCCTACGCCGCGGGCTTCCTCACCGCGCACACCAAGGGTGCCAGCCTGCACGCCGCCGGCATGCTGGGCGCGCAGGCCGCCGCACTCGCGATCAGCCGGATCGGCGCCCGCCCGCCCGCCGCGGAACTGAAAGCCCTGGTCTGACCCCTCGATGAGCCTGCACCTCATCGTCCTGGCGCTGGCCGCCTTTATCGCCGGCGCGCAAAACGCGCTCGCCGGCGGCGGCTCCTTCCTCACCTTCCCCGCTCTGCTCTATGCCGGGCTGGACCCGCGTGCCGCCAACATCACCTCCGCCATCGCCTTGTTCCCCGGGCAGGTCACCACCAGCCTCGCCGGGCGGAGCCTGGTGCAGGGCGCCGCCGGGCTCTCGGTCCGCACCCTTATTATCATCAGCCTGGTCGGCGGCGGGGTGGGGGCCGTGCTGCTGCTGGCCACGCCGGTCAGCGTGTTCACCCATCTCGTGCCCTATCTCGTCCTCTTCGCCACCGTGGTGTTCGCCTGGGGCAGTTTTTTCCGCAAAGCCGCCGCACCTGGCGATAAACCCCCCATCTCACCGCGCGGCGCGCTGCTCGCGCAATGCGCCATCTCGGTCTATGGTGGCTATTTCGGCGGCGGCATCGGCATCCTCATGCTCGCCGCCCTCACCGCCGCCGGCCTCGCGGTGCGCCACGCCGGTGCCACCAAAAACGTCCTCGCCGGCATCATGAACCTCTCCGCCGTCGCCATCTTCATCTGGCGCACCGCAGTGGATTGGCGGATCGTGCTGATCGTCGCGGTCGCCGCCATCATCGGCGGCCAGCTCGGCGTGTTCATGCTGCGCCGAATCAACGAGACATTGCTGCGCGTGTGCATCATCGCAATCGGGTTGGTGCTAACCGTCGTGCTGTTTGTAAAGGGGTAGAAAAAGCGGTCGCTTTTTTAAAAAAAAGCTCCGCAAAAAACTTTTTTTACGCGGGGGCGGTGCCGGTGGCGCGGCTATAGCCTCGAGGACTCAAAAGTTTTTTTGCTGCTTTTTTTCAAAAAAAGCAGCGCTTCCTTTTCCAACGGTGAATTCATGACCCTCGGCAATTTCTACCAGGCCACCCGCCGCCTCGAACTCGACACCACCGCGCTGGACGGCGATATCACGGTGGACGCCGCCATCATCGGCGCCGGCATCACCGGCGTCTCGGCGGCGCTGCATCTGGCCGAGCGCGGCTACAGCGTGGCGGTGCTGGAGGCCGAGGATGTCGGCTGGGGCGCATCCGGGCGCAATGGCGGCCAGGCGCTGCCGGGCTTTGGCGCCAGCCAGAGCACAATAAAATCCCTGGTCGGCCCGGCGCGGGCCAAAAAGCTGTGGGACATGTCGATCGAGGCGGTCGATCTGCTGCACGCCCAAATCCAGCGCTTCGGCATCCCGTGTGATCCCGTGACCGGCTATCTGCACGCCGCGGTCAAACCCCGCCATGTGCGCGAGCTGGAAGAGATGCAGGAAGAGCTGGCAGCACTCGGCAGCCCCATGGGGCGCATTTTGCGGGGTGAGGAGCTGCGCGCCCGGCTCGCCAGCCCGCACTATCTGGCGGCCCTTGAGGACCAGATCTCAGGCCATATCCACCCGCTCAACTATACGCTCGGCCTGGCGCGCGCCGCCCTTGCCGCCGGCGCCAAAATCTACACCCAAACCCGCGTCACCAAGGTCACCCCCGGCAAAACCGTGCAGATCGACACGCTGAGCGGCACGGTCCGCGCCGCCTTCCTGCTGACCGCCGGCGGCGCCTATCTGGGCGATCTGTTCCGCCCGCTCGCCGGCTACATCATGCCGGTCGGCACCTATATCATGGCGACCGAACCGCGCGATGATGTTCCCGGTCTCATCCCCGGCAACGAGGCGGTGGCCGACCTCAACTTCGTGCTCGATTACTTCCGCCGCTCGGCCGATAACCGCATGCTGTTTGGCGGCCGTGTCTCCTACTCCACGCTGCCGCCGCCCTCGCTGCCCGCCGCCATGCTGGCCCGCGCGGTCAAAGTCTTCCCGCAGCTCGCCAATGCCAGGGTGGAATATTGCTGGGGCGGCAATGTCGATATCAGCCGCAACCGCGCCCCGCATTTCGGCCGGCTCACCGATAACATCCTGTTCACCCAAGGTTTTTCCGGCCACGGCGTGGCGCTCACCGGGCTCGCCGGCAAGCTCGCCGCCGAGGTGATCGCCGGCCAGGCCGAACGCTTCGATATCTTCGCCGCCATCCCGCACGCCCGCTTCCCCGGCGGCCGCACCTTCCGGGTGCCGGCATTGCTGCTGGCGACGAGCTATTTCCGGTTGAGGGATATGTTATAGGCAAGTAAGCGGTCGCTTTTTTAAAAAAAAGCTCCGCAAAAAATTTTGATTCCGCTGGGGCGGTGCTGGTGGGACCCCCGTGGCCCAGAGTCAAAAAAAGTTTTTTTTGCTGCTTTTTTTTCAAAAAAAGCAGCGCTGACTTGCCTGCTTTTCCCACGCCCCATATCCAGGGCCATGCACCCCATCCTCATTACCGGCAGCACCAAGCGCCTCGGCGCCGCCCTTGCCCGCGCCCTTCATGCCGCCGGCTACACGGTTCTGCTGCACGCTCGCCACGCCGATGACGAGGGCATGGCGCTCGCCGCCGCGCTCAACACCAGGCTGCTGCTGGGCGACCTGGCCGATCCCGCGACGCCCGAGCGGCTGATGGCCGAGGCCGGCCGGCTCGGCGGGCTCATCAACAACGCCTCGCGCTTTGTGTTCGACAGCCCGAAATCCGTGACCCTGGACTCCCTGCAAGCCCATATGGCGCCCAACTTATTTGCACCCGTGCTGTTGGCCCGCGCGTTTGCCGCGCAAAACCCGGCAAGTGGCGTTATCATCAACCTGCTGGACCAAAAACTCACCAATTTGAACCCTGATTTCTTCGCCTATACCCTCACCAAGGCAGCACTGGCCGCCGCCACGGAGATGATGGCGCTGGCTTTTGCGCCCGCCATCCGGGTTTGCGGCATCGCCCCCGGCATCACTTTGCCGGCGCCCAACATGTCAGATGAGAGTTTCGCGCGCGCCGCCACCAACAACCCGCTGCGCCGCGGCGCCACACCGGAGGATATCGCGGCGGCCGCCTTGTTCATCATCCGCACGCCCTCCGTCACCGGTACCACGCTCACGGTCGATGGCGGCGAGCACCTCACCCACCGGCCGCGCGATATTTCCCTTTTGCAACAATGATTTCCCGTGACTAAATAGCAGGACCCATTAGTACATAGGTCTTTCACAGGAGTCCTTGATGTCGGTCCGGAAATTCCTGCTCCCCGTCAGCAGCTCGGCCTCGGCCGACGCGGCCCTGCATGCCGGCCTTATGCTCGCCAAAATGTGGAACGCCCATTTGCAGGTCCTGCATATCCGCGCCGACGCGCGGGACATCGCGCCTTTGGCCGGGGAAGGCCTGTCCGGCGCCATGATCGAGGAGATGATGAGCGCCACCGAGCGCGAGAGCGGCTCGCGCGCCCGCTCGCTGCGCGAGCTGTTTGACATGGCAACCGAGTCCGAGGCTGTCGCGGTGGGGGACGCAGCACGCGGCCGGAACGAGCCAAGTGCGAGCTTCTCCACCGTCATCGGCCGGGAGGATGAGGTGATCGCCCACCAGGCACGGCTCGCGGACCTCACCATCGTCCCGCACCCGCAAGCCGGGGAGGACGTGGCCGCCGCCGACGCGCTGCATGCCGTGCTGTTCGATTCCGGCCGCCCGGTCCTGCTCGGCCCGCTGGAGGTGCCGGTCAGCATCGGCAAGCGCGTTGCCATCGCCTGGAACGGCACCGCCTACGCCGCCTCCGCACTCGCCTCCGCCATGCCCTTCATCCGCCAGGCCGAGGCCGTGCGCATCCTGCATTGCGAGGACTATACCCGCCGCGGCCCCAGCGCGGCGGACGTGGCGGAATATATCTCGCATCACGGCATCACCGCCGATGTGCGGGAATTCTACCCCGTCAACCGCCTGGTCGGCGCCGGCCTGCTCGCCGCCGCCGCGGAATTCGGCGCCGATCTGATGTCGATGGGCGCCTACTCCACGGCATCGCGCCTGCGCCAGCTGATCCTCGGCGGTACCACAAGGCATGTGCTGGAAAACGCGCATCTGCCGGTGTTGATGAATAGGTAAGGGGAGGCAAGCGGTCGCTTTTTTAAAAAAAAGCTCCGCAAAAAAGTTTTGATTCCCTCGGGGCTTTAGCGGTCCCGCCAGCACCGCCCCAGCGTAAATAAAAGTCTTTTGCGGAGCTTTTCTACAGAAAAGCGACCGCTTCCCTTCCCACCCTGGCAATCCGCCTTGCGCGCACTAGATTCGGATCAGCAAAGTTTTGAGGACTGACCCATGATCGACATCCGCCCCTTTTCCACCCTCGGCGCCTTCCGCAATGAATGGCTGAACGCCCGGCATCATTTCAGCTTCGGGCATTACCGGGACCCCAAGCGCATGGGCTTTGGCGCGCTGCGGGTGTGGAATGACGATGAGATCGCCCCGCATACCGGTTTTGGCGCCCACCCGCATGAGAACATGGAGATCATCACCTTCGTCCGCCAGGGCGCGATCACCCATAAGGACAGCCTGGGCAACCAGGGTGCGACGCGCGCGGGGGATGTGCAGGTGATGCATGCCGGCACCGGCATCACCCATGCCGAGCTGAACCAGGAGGATGAGCTGACCCGGCTGTTCCAGATTTGGATCATGCCGGATGAGCATGGCGTGCAGCCGGGCTGGGGCGCGCGCGAGTTCCCGCGCGCCGCCGGCCAGGGGCTGCAGGTGCTGGCCTCCGGCCGGCCGGCGGACAAGGATAGCGGGGCGCTGCCGCTGCACGCCAATGCCGCGGTGCTGGCGGCCAAGCTCGCCCCTGGCGAGCGCGCGACCTACCGGTTGGAGAAAGGCCGCGCCGCCTATCTCGTCCCCGCCACGGGAGACATTAAGGTGAACGGCGTGCTCGCCCATATGCGCGACGGCATCGCCCTGCATGAGGAGCCGGAGGTTGAGATCGAGGCGCTGGGCGACGCTGAGATCGTGCTGGTCGATGTGAGCGACCGCTCCTGATACGGTCTTATTTGTAATCCGCGGCGAAGCAATTTTCGGTTGCCTGTGGTAATCAGGTAACAATTGTTTCATTCTGAGACGTCAGTTCCGTTTAGAAACCCTGGATTAAGCAGCTTTGCGATACTGAGCCGAAGATCCACCCCGAGGAGACCCGTTAGACCATGCGCACCAAACTGAACCGCGGCACTGCCCTTACCCTCGCCGTCATCGCCGCCGCCGCCTTCGGTAGCCTTGGCGCCGGCCGGGCGCTCGCCGCCGATACCGGCGCGCTGAATGAATCCGCCGCGGTCGCGAGCTCCTATACCCCGGTGGGCGATTTCTCGGATTTGGTGAAAAAAGTCACCCCGGCCGTGGTCTCGATCGATGTGCATTTGATGCTTGACCAAACCTCCGATGACCAGGACGGCCAGGACAGTTCCGGCATGCCGCAGATCCCCGGCTTCCCGCCTGGTTTCCCGTTCGGCGGCATGCCCGGCATGGGCCAGGCCCCGCAGGCGGTTGAGGCCAAGGGCTCCGGCTTCATCATCGACCCGTCAGGCATCGTGGTCACCAACAACCACGTGGTGAAGGACGCCAAAACCGTCACCGTGACATTGTCGGACGGCACGACCTACCCCGCCAAAGTCATCGGCACCGATCCGAAGACCGACCTCGCGGTGCTGCGCATCAATGCCGGGCATCCGCTGCCCTATGTGCAGCTTGGCAACTCGGCGGATGTCGAGCCCGGCGAATGGGTGGTCGCCCTCGGCAACCCGTTCGGCCTTGGCGGCACCGTCACCGCGGGCATCGTCTCCGCCCTCGGCCGCGATATCGGCGACGGCCCGTACGACAAATTCATCCAGATCGACGCGCCGATCAACGAGGGCAATTCCGGCGGGCCGCTGTTCGACCAGCGCGGCGACGTGATCGGCATCAATACCGCCATCCTCTCGCCCTCCGGCGGCTCGGTCGGCATTGGCTTTGCCATCCCGTCGGACATGGTCAAGCGCGTGGTCTCGCAGCTGATCGCCACCGGCAAGGTGGTGCGCGGCTATCTCGGTGTCGAGGCGGAGGAAATCTCCCCGCCGACCGCCCAGGCGCTCGGTCTGTCGTCCGGTGACCCCACCAAGGACGGCGCGCTGGTCGCCTCCGTCGCCAAGGGTAGCCCCGCCGCGCGCGCCGGCATCCAGCCGATGGACGTGATCACGCGGGTCAACGGTGCCACCGTTACCAACCCGCAGGACCTCGCCTCCGACATCGCCGAGGTCAAGCCTGGCAGCGACGCCGATATCAGCCTGCTGCGCAACGGCCACCCCCAAAGTCTCACCGTCGCGGTTGCCGCCCTGCCCACCAACCCGGACGCGGATTTCCAGGAGGGCAGCAATGCCGCCCCGGATGCGGGCAATAACGAAGTACGGCTCGGCCTGACCCTCGCCCCGCTGACGCAGGACGTGCGCAGCCAGCTCAACCTGCCCGATGACGTCTCCGGCGCGGTGATCGCGGACGTGAAACCCAACTCCCCGGCCGACCAGGTCGGTCTGCAAACTGGAGACGTGGTGATCGGCGTCGGCTCACAAACCGTGAACTCACCGGACGACGCAGTCGCCGATATCGACGCCGCCCGCAAATCCGGCGCCTCCGCCGTGCTGCTGCGCGTGCTGCGCCAGGGCCAGCCGATCATCGTCGGCATCGGGTTGAGCGGGGATCAAGGTTAGGGAAGGTAAGCGCGGCTGTTTTTAACCTTGGGCGGCTCCGCCCGCTTCAGACGCTGCGGCTTCGCCGTATCGTCATCGGGACGCGAGACTTAAAAAACGTTTGAATCCTCAGGGGCATGGGTTGTTGTAACGCCACCGCACCATGGGAAATACGGGTTTTTGTCTCCAAGGCTTTGGCGGTACAAGCCCCCGGCACAAGGGTAAATAAACTTTTTTTGCGCCGCTTTTTTTCAAAAAAGCGGCTACTTTCTTTACTTTATTAGGAGCTCTCGATGGATATTGGTTTCGTTGGCCTCGGCCAGATGGGCCAGGGCATGGCCGCCAACTTGTTAAAGGCCGGGCATAACCTGCGGGTTTATAACCGCTCGGCGGACAAGGCGGCGGGGCTGGTGGCGCAGGGGGCGGTTTTGGCGAAAACCCCGGGTGCCGCGGCACATGGCGCCGCGGTGGTCACCATGCTGGCGGACGACCATGCGGTGGAGGCTGTGGCGTTTGGGCCGGATGGCATCATCGCGGCGCTGGCGCCCGGTGCGATTCATATGTCTTGCAGCACGATCAGCGTGGCGCTGGCGGAGCGGCTTGCCGCCGCGCACGCCAAAGCCGGTCAGCGTTTTGTCTCGGCGCCGGTGTTCGGCCGGCCGGATGCGGCGGCCGCGGCGCGGCTGTTCATTGCCGCTGCCGGCGCGCCGGACGCGCTGGCGGATTGCGCGCCCTTGTTCGCGGCGATCGGCCAGCGCAGTTTTATTTTGGGCGAGGCCCCGGCCACCGCCAATCTGGTGAAGCTAAGCGGCAATTTTCTGATCGCCTCGGTGATTGAATCGCTCGGCGAGGCGATGGCGCTGGTGGGCAAAGGCGGGGTTGATCTGCACGCCTATCTGGACCTGCTGACCTCCACTTTATTCTCCGCCCCGGTTTATAAAACCTATGGCGCGTTGATTGCGGGCGGCGTGTTCGAGCCGGCGGGCTTTGCCGCCCCGCTCGGCCAGAAGGATATCCGCCTCACGCTCGCCGCGGCGGAGGGCTTACGCGTGCCGATGCCGCTCGCCAGCCTGCTGCGCGACCGGTTCCTCACGCTGCTTGCAACCGGCGGCGAGGCGATGGACTGGTCGGCCATCGGCAAGCTCGCGGCGCGCGATTCCGGCCAGTAGGGTTTGGCGGCATCATCCAGGTTGCCTGGCACCCCCGGCTTCGATATAGCCTGCACCACGGTCGCCGACATAGCTCAGCGGTAGAGCAACTGATTCGTAATCAGTAGGTCCCCGGTTCAATCCCGGGTGTCGGCACCAGTCTCAACCAAAGCGTGTCACGCCGGCGCGTCGAGATTGCCGAAACGCACCGGTTTTTTGTTGACGAATTCCTGAATGCCCAGGTCGCCCAGCTGGCTCGCGACACGCTGCCCGCGCGGGAGATCCTGCGTGAACACAGAGCCGCCGAGTCCAAAATCGGAATCATTGGCGAGCGCGATCGCCGCCGCTTCGTCCTGCACGCGGAAGAACATCGCGACGGGGCCAAAGAACTCGTCCCTGAAGGCCGGATTCTGCGGCGTCGCACGGTGCGCAATGGCGGTTTTCACCTGCGCCAGCAATGTCACCAATGCCGCCTCGCTGGAGAGCGGCCCCAGCGTGGTCTCTGCATCCAGCGGGTCGGCGGCGTGTAATGCGCCGAGCGCTGCCTTGAACGCGGCCAGAAATTTATCCGCCATCGGCTCAACCAGGATGAACCGCTTGGCGGCGCAACAGGTCTGGCCGGCGTTATACATCCGCCCCCATACCGCCCAGCTCCATGGATGAAATTTTTACCGCTTTATCGGCATCGGCGGCGATGATCCGCCCAGCATCAAAACTGCGGGTCAGCGCCACAGCTTTGATCCGCGCATCCGCGATCACCCGGCCGGTCTGCCCGTGCGAAATGAATAAATTCGTGTACCGCCGCATCAGCTGCGGCCCGGCCACGCGCGCCAGCTGATAATACGGAAAGTTCCAGGGCTCCACGGCAAAAATCCCGAGTAAAGATCATGAGTAAAAATCATGCCGATCGGGCTGCTCGCCATAAGCGCGTGACCATGCATTGGGTGCAGCGTGACGGGTGACAGAAAGCGCTCGGCGTTCTGCGCGTAATAGGTCAAAATTCGTGCCGAAAATTCGACCGCGCCGCGCGCTTCTGAAATCCGCGGGCCCTTCTCCAGCGTCATCGTCTGTGCAAAGCTCTTAGCCTGCGCATGCAACAATGCGGCCGCCTTGCCGATAACATCCGCGCGCGCCGCATAGCTCTTGTGGCGCCATGCCTCGTACGCCTGCGCGGCGTTTGCCAAAATCGCCTCCAGTGCTGCGTCGCCGATATCGGGGAAGCTCTGCAGCGTCTCGCCATTCGCCGGGTTGATCGATTGGTCGCCCAGCGTTTTGATCCTTGCGTTGCGCTCGCCATGTGGGTGCGGTGCGGCACGGCGCGCAGGTTCGGAAACCACTAATACCAACGGTCATAAATAATGACCGTTGGGATAAGTCTGTTTTTTGGCGCGTGGCCGCCCCACCAGCCCCACGCGCGATACCAACCGGCCTTGAAGATTAAGTCATCTTCAAGGCCGGTTGGTATCGTAACTTGCGGTAAATACTCATGGGCTTCGGAAACTACTCATGCCGGGGACAAACGCGCTGTTAGTCATTTACATTGTCTCAATGATTAGACATAGGTTAACGCTCATGCTACTTTAACACACGTGCCTTACCGGGCCCATCAAACGAAAAGTGTATATGTCAGAAAGCGATCCGCAAGCGGCCCATCGGCCCCCCCGCGATTCGCAGGTTCCCATTTCGGCTAGCTTGCCGGCGGGGCTGAGATTCTGCGTGGCCGGCATTGGCGCTTCCGCAGGCGGGCTGGAGGCTTTCCGGAAATTTCTCGAAGGCCTTCCCGCCGCACCCGGCATGGCCTTCATTCTGGTCCAGCATCTCGACCCGACGCATGACAGCATGATGGCGGAACTGCTGAGCGACGCCACCGCCATGCAGGTCGTTCAAGCGCAGGACGGCATGGAGGTGCAGCCGGACCACGTCTATCTCATTCCGCCCGGCATGTACCTCGCCATCGCGCATGGCCGGCTCAACCTTAGCGTCCCGCAGGCGCGCCACGGCAACCGGTTGCCGTTTGACTTTCTGCTGCAGTCTCTGGCGGCCTATGCGGGGCCGGGTGCGGCCTGTGTCATACTCTCAGGCGGCGGCACGGATGGCAGCATCGGCGCCCAGGCGGTGAAGGCGGCCGGCGGCCTCGTGCTGGCACAGGACCCGGCCGAGGCCGGCCATCCCGGCATGCCGGAGAGCGCGCTTGCCACCGGCGCGGTGGACCAAATCCTGCCCGCAAGCGAGATCGCTGCCGCCCTGCTGCAATTTGCGGCCGGTTTCTCCAACCCGCCCGCCGCGCCCGGCACCGCGGAGATCATCGCGCTGCTGAAATCGCTCACCCCGCATGATTTCACATTGTATAAAACCGGCACGATGGAGCGGCGGATCGCCCGGCGGATGACCATGGCCGGCCTGGGCGATACCGAGACCGGGCGCTATATGGAGCGGCTGCGCACCGATGAGGAGGAACGCCGGCAACTGGCAAACGATCTGCTGATCAACGTCACCAGCTTCTTCCGCGACCCGAAAACTTTCGAGCTGCTGGCGCGTGCAACGATACCCGAACTCGTCGCCGGCGCCGATGGCACGATCCGGCTCTGGGTCGCCGGCTGCAGCACGGGCGAGGAGACCTACTCGCTGGCCATGCTGTTCATGGAATGCATCGAAGCCGAAAAGGCCAATATCAAACTGCAGATTTTCGCGACCGATTTGGACGCGCGGGCGGTGATGCTGGCGCGCGAGGGGCTGTACCCGGCCAGCATCGAGAAAGACGTGACGCCGGCGCGCCTGGCGCGGTTCTTCAACCCCGAGGAGCATGGCTTCCGGGTCTCTGCCGCCTTGCGCGCCTGTGTCGTCTTCGCGGTGCAGGACGTGCTCTCTGATCCGCCCTTCTCCAAACTCAACATGGTCTCCTGCCGCAATTTGCTGATCTATATGCAGCCCGAGGCGCAGGCCAAAATCATCGGCATGTTCAATTTTGCCCTGCGTCCAGGCGGGATTTTGCTGCTGGGTGCTGCGGAGACGATCGCCACCAGCGACCGCTTCACCCAAATCTCCAAGGCCGCGCGGCTGTACCGCAAAATCGGCGTCAGTGGCCCGGCGCATCTGCCGTCCGGCGTGGCGGGCGCGGATTTTTTACGCCTGCTGCCGCGCCTGGAGCCGCTCAAGCCGCGCGCGCCCAATATCGGCGAAATCTGCCGCAAGCTGGTGCTGGAGCGCTACGCCCCGGCGGCGCTGATGATCAATGCGAGCCTGGAATGCCTGTATCATTTCGGCCCGACCGATGAGTTTCTGCGCCCCGCCCCCGGCCCCGCGACGCATGATCTGCTGGCCCAATTGCCGGCCAGCTTGCGGGCCCGGGTGCGCGACGCCGTGCAGCTTGCCGCCACCGGCGGCGGGCTGGTCCGGATCGAGGGCGGGCGGATCACGCGAGCCGGCCAGACCCGGCTGTTCAACGTCGAAATCCAGCCCGTGCCGGGCGATGACAGCAAATTCCTGGTCTGCTTCCTCAACCAGCCGAAGCGCGAACCGCTGGAAAAATCCGCCGCGGCGCCGGCCAGTGTCGCCCGCATCGCTGAGCTTGAGGCCGAACTCTCGACCATCCGGGCTGAGCTGCAGCAGGCCCAGCAAAGCCTGGAAAGCGCCGCCGAGGAGCATAGCGCCGTCACCGAGGAGGCGCTGTCGGTCAATGAGGAATTCCAATCCACCAACGAGGAGCTGCTGACCTCCAAGGAGGAGCTGCAATCGCTCAACGAGGAGCTGACCGCGCTCAACAGCCAGTTGCAGGAATCGCTGGAGCGCAGCCGGATGAACTCCGCCGATCTGCGCAACGTGCTCTACAGCACCGACGTGCCGACCCTGTTCCTGGATGATAAACTCAATATCCGATTCTTCACGCCGCCGGTCACCTCGCTGTTCCACATCATCGCCAGCGATATCGGCCGCAAATTGGAGGATTTCCGCAACCTCGCGGCTGATGCCGCGCTGCTGGCGGACGCCGCGCGCGTGCTCAGCACCGGCGCCAAGGCGGAATGCGAGATCCAAACACCCGCCGGCACCTGGTTTCATCGCCTGATCCAGCCCTACCGCACCTATGACGGCGCGATCGGCGGCGTGGTGATCACGTTCCTCGACATTACCGAACGCAAGGCGATCGCCGCGGCGTTGGAGGCGGCGCGCCTGGAATCCGACCGCGCCAACCTCGCCAAATCCCGCTTCCTGGCCATGGCGAGCCATGATCTGCGGCAGCCTCTGCAGACCATGTCGCTGATCAATGGCATGCTGGCGAAAACCATCACGGGAGCGGCCCCGCGGCAATTGATCGCCCGGATGGACCACACCATGCAGTCGATCACCGCGATGCTGAACGCGATGCTGGATATCAACCAGATCGAGGCCGGCATCGTGCAGCCCGATGTCATCAGCTTCAATGTCAACGATTTGCTGTTGCGGCTGGAAGATAAATTCAAGGATCAGGCCGCCGCCCAGCAGGTCGATCTGCGCATCATACCATGCCGCCTGACGATCGCGACCGACCCCGCCTTGCTCGAGCAGATGCTGACCAATCTGCTCGGCAACGCGCTGAAATACACCAAGTCCGGCCGCGTGCTGGCGGGCTGCCGCCGGCAGGGCGGGATCCTGCGCATCGAGGTTTGGGATACCGGCATCGGCATCGCCACCGACCAGTTGCAGACGATTTTCGATGAATATCACCAGATCGACAACCCGGCGCGGGAGCGCAGCCGTGGCCTGGGTCTCGGCCTGTCGATCGTGCAGCGGCTCGCAACGCTGCTCGGCCATAAAATATCCGTCCGCTCGGTGTTCGGCAAAGGCTCCCGCTTCGCCATCGAGGTCCCGCGCGCGCCGGTGGCCGTAACGGTCGTCGCGCCCGCATTTTTTGGCCCCAGCCCCGCGCTGGTGCCGCAAGACACCCATATCCTGATCATCGAGGACGACCCCGATATCAGCCAGTTGCTGCACAGCTTCCTGGCCGATGAAGGCTTCACGGTCACCAATGTGAGCGATGGGCCAGCCGCCAAGGCCGCCGCCGCCGCGGGCGGGGTGAACCCCGATATCATCCTCGCCGACTATAACCTGCCCGGCCCGCAAACCGGGCTGGACGTGGCGCGCGACCTGCGCACCGCGTTGCGCCGGCCGGTCCCGGTCATCATCATGACCGGCGATATCTCGACCGCGACACTCCGGCTGATCGCGGATGCCGATTGCGTGCAGATGAACAAGCCGATGAAGCTGGCGGCGCTGATGGCAGCCCTTGAGCGCCTGCTGGCCAAGCCCGAGCCGCCGCGACCCGCCACGGCCGCGCCATCCCGCCGGAGCGCCGCACAACCGCAGACCATCTTCATCGTCGATGATGATTCCGAGGTCCGCGAGACGATGCGCGTGATGTTCGAGCAGGCGGGCAAACATGTCGAAACCTTTGCCGATGCCGAGAGCTTCTTGGCCGCCTTGCCGGAAGCCGTGGATGATTGCTGCCTGCTGATTGACGCCGCACTGCCCGGCATCAGCGGCTTGCAATTGCTCAAAAAACTGGCCGCAGCCCGCATTGCCCTGCCCGCCGTTATGGTGACCGGCCTCGGCGATATCGGCATGGCGGTGCAGGCCATGAAGGCGGGTGCCGCGGATTTTCTGGAAAAGCCGGTGAATGCCGCCGGCCTGCTGGCCTGCGTGCAGCGGGTGCTGGATGACCAGCACGGCCACCAGGCCTCCGAGGCCGGGGATCGCGACGCCGCGCAGCGCATCGCCGGCCTCACACTCCGGCAACGCGAGATCATGAACCGCGTCCTCGCCGGCGAGCCCAGCAAAAACATCGCCGCCGATCTCGGCATCAGCCAGCGCACGGTGGAAAATCACCGCGCCGCGATTATGCTGAGAACCGGCGCCAAATCTGTGCCCGCTTTGGCCCGCTTGGCGTTTATGGCGCAGAAGCCTGGTAAGGGATGAGGGTTAAATAAGCGGCGCGATCTGGTTATGTTGAAACGAAGTAAGGGCTTCTTTTTTTGAAAAAAAAGCGGCAAAAAAACTTTTATTTATGCGGGGCTTCGGGCGCCCTGCTAGCCACGCCGCAGAGGAATCAAAAAAATTTTTTGCGGAGCTTTTTTTAAAAAAGCGACCGCTTTGTTTGACCCCAACTTAGAGCCGGATGACATTCTGTGGAATCGCTTTGCGATCCCAAGGAATGTCTGAATCCGCCTCTAAAATATATCTAGAGGGCGATTCAGACATTAAGTCGATCCATTTCATGGATCGACTTAATGTCATCGCGCTCTAAAACAATCATTCCCCAGAGCGCGATGAACGCCGCGCAGGCGGCTATCTGAACTTATCGCGCTTGGCAGCACGCGCGCGCGTTTTGCCCTCCGTTGCCATCACCACCGGTGCCGCCAGCACCAGAGCCGCCACGCCCCAGGTTACAAAATCCAGATTCTTCGCACCCTCGATCAGCGCGTCCAGCATCGTCAAAATCGCCAGGGCATAGGCGGCCAGGATCTCCTCCCAGCCAAGCTGGCGCGGCCTGTCTTTCGTCCAGAACCGGAACACCGCCGCGATCACCGGCACGATGAACACCGGCATCGGCGCGTCGCGGTAGCGCCCGTCGAACACCAGCATCGCTTCGATCACTGCGGCACTCGCGAGGAACACAAAACCCAGCGAATCATAATTCATCAGCAACCGCCCGCGCCGCAGGGCCGCGATGGTCTGCGCCCCGGTCGTCATCGCCGGCAGGGCCCGCCCGCCCAGCACGGCATCCGCGCGTGCAATCACCATGAACGCGAACACCGCCTGCAACGGCAGGTTCACCAGCGCGTCCAGCTCCAGCCAATGGTCATACAGCATCGGCAGCGTGCCCATGCAGCCAATCGCGAACCCGTTGCCCAATGCAAAGGACGGCACCGCCAGGCGCACGTCCCGGAACCCGACCGAGCCAAACAGCAGGCACCCGGCAATCGCCCCCAAGGCGGCGTACCACGGCCAGCTCGGGTGCTCCGTCACCGGCCCGTTCAGCGGGAATTTCTGCTGGCGCTGCGCGTTCCAAATCCCCCAATTGGCGCCGGCCACGCCCTCATCCTCATATTTCCAATTCTGGTCGAACGCCTCGATCAAGTTGTAATCCACGCGCTCGGCATCCGCGAGCGTCACGAACGCCCGCAAAAACACCGCCTCGTTCACCCGGCTCGGCGCCGCATCCGCGCGCCAGCGCCCGCGGCTCGGCCAGCCCGTCTCGCCGATCGAAATCACCTTGCCCGGAAACATCACTTTGAACTTCTCCGTGGTCGTTTTGATCTCCGCGATCGCCGCATCCACATCCAGCGGCTTATCCTCCCAATACGGCAGGAAATGGATCATCACGACATCCACATGCGGCGCCACCTGTGGGAACTGCTCCCAAAAATCCGTCACATCCGCATAGGCCACAGGCTGCTTCACCCGCGCATGCACGTAATCAATGTCGGCCGTCAGATCATCGACCGAGAGATCGCGCCGCAGCAGCACCTCATTGCCCACAATCACCCGCGTCACCGTCCCCGGATAGGCATTCGCCTCGGCAATCCCCGCCGCCATCTCCTTGGCGTTATCCGCCGGGTTGCCGCTCAGCCAAATCCCCAGCCAGACCTTCAGGCCCGCCTGCTGCGCCAGCCCCGCAATATCCGTGTGGTCCGCAATCCGCGCATAGGTCTCCGGCAGCGTGCCCTCAACCGATGAATACGTCCTGATCCCGCTTGCCTGGCCCGCCACCAGCGCCAAATCCCGCCGGATCTCACGCGGCGTCGGGAAATCCTTATCCGCCGGGCTCTGCCAGGCCTGGTACGGCGCGTAAGACAGGGAGTTGAACTTCCCCGCCGGCATCGTCACATCCCCGGCCTGTGGCTGGTTCGGCGCCGCCCACAGAAAAAACGTCAAAACGCTCAGCAGCACGCAACCGATAATACCACGCTTCATGCCACCCGCTTAACCGCCGCACTGCAAGAGGGGAAGAGACCCATGGACGATAGCATCCGCCACATCCTCACCACCACACGCCGCATCGCCCTCGTCGGCGCCTCCAACAAGCCCGAACGCCCCTCCTACCATGTCATGCAATTCCTGCTCGCCCAGGGCTTCGACGTCACCCCCATCAACCCCGGCCTCGCCGGCCAGACCATCCTCGGCCGCCAAGTGGTGGCATCCCTGGCGGACGCCACCCCGCTCGACATGGTGGATTTGTTCCGCAACGCCGCCGAAATCGAAGCCCCGGTGAACGAGGCCATCCGCCTCGGCGCCAAAACCATCTGGATGCAGCTCGGCGTCGTCAACGAAACCGCCGCCCAGGCCGCCCGCGCCGCCGGCCTCAGCGTGGTGATGGACCGCTGCCCGGCGATTGAAATGCCGCGGCTGGGGTTGGGAAAGTAAGCGCTGCTTTTTTTGAAAAAAAAGCAGCAAAAAAACTTTTGATTCCTCTCGACCTTAGAGCGCGATAGGTTCAGATCGACGCATACGCGCCGCTCTGAACGCGCTCTAACTCTATGATAAGAGGCTGATTCACGTTTTCGGTCGCCGCGCGTTGCGCGGCAACCTCAAACGATCA
>Ga0116231_10006160_pt1 | contig 23119 bp, 24 predicted proteins | sample S1TSphgellanicum_2_FD_89695 | JGI IMG/M metagenome (GOLD analysis project Ga0116231, IMG submission 89695) | Host-associated microbial communities from peat moss isolated from Minnesota, USA - S1T2_Fd - Sphagnum magellanicum MG | ecosystem: Host-associated > Plants > Peat moss > Unclassified...
AAAAATTTATTTAAAAAATTTTTTAAAAAGAAAAAAAAAAAGCCCTAGGAGTGGGATGGATCTCACACCTACTCACACCCCACCCCCCCAAATAGCAAAGGAAGAAATATGTTGAACAACATGTCCTTCAAAAATCAAGAACCAGCCAACATTAGTCACAACATCAGATACTACTTTGAATATCATACTGAAGTAATTGTGCACCGCAACTCTTAGACATTCAAAATTGCTATGGCCATTCAAAGAAATGGATGAACACCAGAGTCATTGTCCAAAAGTTACACCAACAGATATCCCAAATGAAGCAATGTGCACAATTGCCCTGAACTCAGGATAAAACATCAACCTCAGACCATACAATTGTTGACTCAGCTGCTGTTTCAAAGAACGGGGACAGACCTTCAGTTAAGAAATTTTCAGCTTCATATGCATCAATACGAGTTGCATATCACATTACCTCCTAATGAGCCCATGTGCATGTGACCACTACCTCAGGTTTCATGATTTTACTCCGTAAAATTCTGCCAAATGAGGTTGGAGAACTCCAAATCTACAAGCTCATACCTCAATGCTTGACACAAGGGGTGATTTTGATGTGCCTCCATGCTTCAAGCTTCGGCCATGTGATCCAACCCCTGATTACCTGACATGTGTGAAGTCTGCATCAAATTTCTGCAATGCTAAGCTTTAGTTATACAATGATATGGTCACTACTCAAATAGCCCACAACTATGATGATGAGTGCTTAACAACCCATTCTACCAAAGTTGGCACTGCAAATCCTGTTGCTCCCAACTTGTCTTTCCAGACAGGCCCAGCAATGTCCAAATGTGCCCACAGAAGCTTCTCATCCACAAACTGCACAACACACATCATGATTTGAGTTTCTGTGGCACTCCATTGAAGCAATGTCCAGGGAGATGCTGCATAGGACAGGATGCAACAGCTTTGTCACAAGGACACAAATGTCTGGATTCACAATAACTAGAAGCTCACAAGACAGCATAGTAACAGGAAGATACAAGGAAAGTCGCAATGGATCTTCACCCGCTTTAAGAAGAGTGCAGCAGTGATGGAACCCCCTGGACGACCTCCTGTGTTAACCATATCTGCAACATTTGACTTCATCATGTCCCAGTACCCCTCTTCCATGGGCATCCGCCACAACTTCTCTCCAGCCCTCTTGGATGCCGCTGACAGCTCTTCAGCCAGCTCATCACTGGGTGAAAACATGCCTGTGCTTCAAACCATCGTTGTTTCAGTGAGGGCAATATGCAAATTCATGCCAAACAAGCCTAATAAAGACATGTCTATCTAACACAATAGAGACAGTACAAAGCCAGAGGTCAATGAAGAGAATTAAAAGAACAAGACTGACCTCCAATTTCATTTCCAAGGGCAATGATGCATGCTCCAGTCAAAGTTGCAAGATCAACAATCTGCAAATTGAAATGTTTTAACATCAACAGGTCAGAGGCTAAAAGAAAAAGACAAGGAAAATTGAGAAGGGAAAAAATAGAGGTAGAATCCGCTATTACTTCATGACTAAAAAAGATATCCAGGCTGTTCAGACATTACTGAGTTCGCAAAGTTCAACTGACACAACTGCAACTGCTATAAGATTTCACCACCCCAATAAATAGAGCTTCAAAAAGACCCTCCAAAATCCTCAGATACAAGTACAGCAATGGTATCTTGGGCAGCACTGGCATGTATGGAATCAGAGGTCAGTATAATGGAACTCAGAGGGTGTATACTGTATACCTTGTCAACTTTAAGCTCACTGGCATAGACAAGAGCATCTGCTAGGGTAAGCCTACCCTCAGCATCTGTGTTATTAACCTGCATAAACCCACATAGTGCTTCCTCAGTAAAGTTCCGATAAGTTTGAGATTAAAATCAGCTTACTCAATAATATTCAGACATGAAACTAGGTATTTGATATGAAAGACCAATAAGGACATGGCATGCCATAGAACCTCAATTGTTTTCCCATTGGAAGCTGTGAGTATGTCACCAGGTCTCATGCCTCCTCCACTTATCATGTTCTCACATGCTGCAACAATGAAGTTGACCTGTCATGCACATTATCAACATACAGATACCAAAATTGTCGATTTAAAAGTGCATAGATATGGCCAAATCACATCTCCAATATAGAAGCATCACCTGCTCAAGAGCACCATAGTTATGCATAAGTAAGATACAAGTCTAATGAAAATTGAGGAATCTTGATGCTCATGATCAAGAAAGCCAGAACAATGTTCAAAACATTTCATTGAAGACTTCCAGGTAAGGACTGAAGAACCAGCATGAAGAAAAACACAGAAGGGTAGAACTTGAACTTAAACAATGAGACTAGCAATATGAACAATATTGACAGTCTCTGACTTGTTCAGGTACCATCAACAGTAACATGTATGGTTGTAACTTATCTATCACAAGCAGAGTTATGTATACATAAGAATGCAAAAGGAACAAGGGAAAACATTTTGTATGGGCTGTGCATATTTAAGTGTTTGTCATGTAGTTCAAATCATTTAAGAAGGGATTTAAGATAAACTCCTCCAAGATTTTACCTCTACACCTGGTGGCTTGATGGCAGCAATTGCTTTTGCCGCTCCAAGCACAGCAGCAGCACCTCCCATATCAAACTTCATGAGCTCTATCATTGAACCAGGTCCAGTCTTCAAGTTGTAACCTCCACTGCTCAATCCAAACCAAACATCATGGCCTAACCCACCAATTTTAATCATAAGAACTCCAAAGTCCTCTAAAGGATGAATGAGATCCATCAAATGATGCTTTAAATCCAAACTGATGGGCGGATGATTAGATACCTATCAAAGGTTAAACCCTTCCCAACAATTGCAAGTTTTGACGTCACTGTGCCAGTGGCTGGTGTGTAGCAGAGGTGGATGAACTTAGGAGGATTTGTAGAGGCAGCAGCCACCCCAAGGTAAGCCCCCATCTTAAGTGCCTCACAGTCCTTTTTGTCCAGAATTTTTGCTGACATCACATCCCCATGAGCTGCAGCAATATTTTCTGCCTCATCCGCAAGCACACCTGCCAAAGACATCACATCCTGAAAACAAACTCTTGTACAAATTCAGTGAGAACAAACATCATTTGGTGAAAGAAGAGACTTACTGGGAATGAGCACATTGGGAGGTGCATTAACAAGTTGTCTAGCGAGGATGACACCAGCACATTTTTGGACTGTATGTGCAAGCCGGTCTTCCAGATTTGAACCCATACCCATGCCAATCAATTCCAAACTCTTCAACGTTGTCTTCTTGGACTCTGACTTGAACCGCACGTCCTCAAATGACCCCAGCAACACTCCTGTCATTGTATTAACTCCTAACCAGTCTCAGTATTGACATCAACCTTCATGTCTGCAATCAATGACTCTCACCACAAAGATTGCACTGGAAATTTTCAAAACCCAGAATATAAGTAAAATCTGATATGTTCATTGCACCACACCACAAATCCAACTTTTCATACAATACCTGTTGTAATGGCAGATGCTGCAGCCAGCTTCACATCCTCTGAGAGCTCTTCAGATTGAGCAATCAAAGTTGCCACAGAATGGGCCTGTGCAGTTTTAGAATGTGTTGCAATATTCTCTCCCAAATCCTTCCAAACTTTAAGGGATGAGCCAGCTGCCTCTAGCTTCCCAAGACCAACAAGGCCAACTCTCTTGAAACCATATCCTGCAAGCCGAGCAAAAGTTGACTGTCCAGATTTTCCTGTGAAGTCTTCCTCTGTTGTAATTTCCCCAAGAATGCCTCCAAAAAGTTTGTCTAAGTTCTTCAGCACAGGGTTCTGAAAACCCCCCTCTTCAAATTTTCCCAAGCTGCCTTCAAATACCCCTACCACCAGGATGTCGCCCTGCCATTTGTCAACTTCCAGGTCTGCTGGTCGGACAGCAATCTGGGCATGCATATGTGAGCCAATCAATCACACCAACCTCACAACTAATGCATTTGATGCAAGACCTCAAATGCAGATGCCTAATAACAACTTGGATCTTGCTCAGAGAGATTGCTCAGAGGACACCAGAAAATCCAAGGAAAAGGGGAAAAGGAGAAAGGCTCCCAAGTGGACAAATGCTGATTACTTTTGCTGCCACACCGCTGGTGACACATGAGAAGATACAGTTTAAAGCTTAAGCACATGTGCAAAAACTAAGCCATACTAACAAAAGAGACCATGCTGACAGGACACAGGTTCCCACTCTCACTCAAGGAGGCTCCAAAAGCTTTGGACTGCGCGACTATTCTTAGATTTTCTAAATAGCAGCTTCTCTGAGTACCTCTTGTTGATCAGAAGACACAAGAGTCCCACAATTGTAGGAGTCAGAACTAAGTAAATTTTTTCTGAGCTGCATAGACTTCAACACACATGTACTTGTATTACAATGTGAATGCAATATAGAGATGCAAAAAATGTTGGATTCAAAACATTCTCATAGTTCCCAGGCTATGTCATTCCAAAGGTTTCATTCTGCCTAACAGCTTCATAGACCTAGTCTTCACATGCATGATAGAAAATCTGCAACATTGCAACTAGATGAGGAACTTGTCTCACTACGACTGACTGCTTCAGAAATTAGGAACATGAAGCATAGTTATCCAAGCCAGAAGGAGACTCCCCCATAATATGATGGATAAATGGTTCACATCCAGTTGATACAATCAAATAACAACCTTCTCCAACTCTGATCTGTTTTTGTACAAATTAGGTACACTGAGTGCAGGATTTATTCAACATGGAGCCATAAGAATCAACTAGTCTGCTGGGGGAGAAGACAGAGTAATGGGATTGGATAGCGTAATTTTTTGCTATATAGAAGTGTTTGTCTTCCAGCTTTTCTACACAGAAACCATATATCAAGTTCTTCACATCCATTTAATATGCGACAAGCAATGAAATTGCATCCAATAAAGGGGCGCTACACTGCCAAAACAGCTGCGCCCAGCAGATTTGAGACCATTTTAGCTGTCCGACCGTCAATCTCCAAGCGCTCTTAGCCTTATAGTCTTCCCCCTGATTTTTTGAAGACTGCTGGGATTAGCTGCCTTCATTTGTATGTGGATGGAACCGAAATTCTCGGAACCTCGTCTCCCAATGTGACACAATTACAAGAGTGTATTTGGTGCATGTATCTTTCATTCGGATACACCGAGATGAGAATGCATGCCCGGCGCGTGAAACTCGAAAGCATGCGCAGGAAAAAAAGTCAAGAAAGAATTGCAGACATAGACACTAATGAATCTCATAGCAGAAGCCTGCCTCCAATTTACCAAGACCGATAACATACCTCAGGGAGAACGGGATCAGCCGGCTTGGTGAGACCGACCTCCGACGCCAGCACAGCTCTAGCTACGCCCCTCCCAATCACCACGTGGCTGCTGAAGGGTGCTGCTGGTGATCTCAGCTGCAGCCATGTATGTCCTCCTCCTCCTCCTCTCGTCCTCCGTCCGTGCTTCCAAGCCTGCACCAGACAAGGTCCTGTAACATTATTATTCAGTGGCAGCAATCTGTGCAGCAACAGAGCAGCGACAGAAGAGCGTACAACCGCTCCCTGCAGGCCCGACATCTCGCCGTCGACCGTGAAATGAAAAGACAGAAAGAAGGCGAGAAAATCCCTTCAAAGAGCAGGTGCGGCGTCAAGGCAAAAAAGCTTACCTACTGGATTGGCTCATGGCTTATAAGTGATTGTTGGCTCCAATTCCACAAGATGTTCATTTCCCCATCAGCGGCCGTAAAGTGGAGTGCGCACATGGATGATCCTCAAATCCCTAACACCGGTCACCACTCACGACGCCAACAAGCGAAGCTCTTTTAAGTCCCACATCGGGGAGGGTTTTGGGGGGGCGGTTCCAGATCCGGTTATCAGGTACCTGGACTCCAAGCTCTGCAGGCGAAACAATAAATCAGACTTGGAACCATTCTTGACTCCGAATCCCGTTGTTCTCAGGATCGGTTTCATTTCGTTCTTAAGAACTTGGAACCCAAAATTCAAACATGTGAAGAGCCTCCTGTTCCAGAATCAAACTAAAAATTAAATCTATATAATACAAGGGGGTGTGGCACACACACTGGCCTTGCCATTTACATTAAAAAGGATCTTAAGGCAAAACAAGAATTATGGAAACTCAAACATTTCACCATGCAAAAATATAACCTTCTTCAAATAAAAAATCCTCTAAAAGAAACCAAAATCTTTCAAAATATTATTTACTTATATAATATCCTTGGGTGGTCGTCCTTTTCCATCCATCCGTCCCATCATTCGTCCAGGAAGTTCCTTATCTCGAAAGAAGAAGATGATGGAATGGGAGGAGGACAACGACTCATGGCGACGACAACAGTTTATTCACACAAATTTTGATCCTCCTACTGCTGCATAAGAAGAACATCAAGAGGTCGAGCGCACGGGTACAACTAGTAATTCTATAATTAATTTCAAGTTTCAACACAAGCCAAAATATCATCTTTCAGAAATCCTCATATAAAAGTAGACCTACTATTTAGGGGCCGAAATTCCTTGAACTACTATACTCTATAATGAATCTAAACACAATATCCTTCCCTAACAAAAGGCCAATAAAAGTAATGATATATGTATAATGTCTCTCTATAATCATCAAACCTACCCTTCCCATCTATGTCCTTCCATTTAAATTACCTACCCTTCCCTCTTACACACCTACTTTGTACCTCTCAACTTCCTTGGCATGAATGAAATGGAGTGGGTGGAGTGATACTAATCCCGGGCTTGTCAAATTAAAATGACCTTATGGATGCAATTTTATCTAGGCGTCAATTAAAAATGCATCACTATTGGGTTCTTGTTCTTCACATTAACTTAGATATCATGTACCCCAAGATAACAAAGGCAGAAATTACATCTTTATCACATCTTTATTGGGACTTTTGATTAAAAGGTGATGAACCTCATTGCCTTTTTCAACTATATTACAACTCCTCATTACTTTTTCTATTATAACAACTCAATCAAATTTTCTTTTTTGCATTAGTTTCATACCCAATTTGCTATCACATAGACACACACACAAAGGCACATTCAACTATGTCAAATGGTATCAATGATTTTTTTTTAAATTTTGAATTTTGCAATGGAATACAAATTTGAAGCACATTTCCTAACTCCCAACCAAGAAAATAGATTATGGGAGCTTCATGATGTTCGGCTCAAATTAGCTTAACCCAATTTTGATTATAAATGGTAGGATGGCTAAAAAAAATTTGGCGTTAATCTTAAGTCTAAGGGATCAAGTTAAGACATATGTCCTTATCTCAATATGGGTTAGGGGGGTGGCTTGGTTAATATAAGGGGGGAAGTAAGATGGTCAGATTAAAACAAGGTCAGATTTCTTGTCCTTGTATGAGATTAACTAACCTTGTTAGATAAAGAGGGTATAGAAAAGTGAAAGATGTTTTCTAAAAGCTTCTAACAATTAAGGTTAAAACATGACAATACTAGTGGTGCCTCCAAGGAGTTGAAAAGCAAGGAACTAGTTATTGACTTTTTTTTCTTCTTCTTGAAAGATGAGTGGGGCATGAAAGGGTTGTAAGGAGGGAATGATGATGATAATTGTAAGGAAAAAGCACAAGATCTTCCCATATCATGACAAGGCAAGGTTGATGAAGGTGGGAGGCCACAATATCATGAACTAGCTAGCTCCTCAAGGGGTGGTCAAATCAACATTTGTTTTGGTGAATGGAAGCAAGATCCTCAAGTAATGGCGGTTGTAGCAGCATAAATGGAAGGGGAATTCATGAATATGGTGATTAGGGGGCGAATGGTGGAAACCAAGAAAAAATACTTAAATTGTGTTACTAAAATTAAGAGTAGGAGTAAAAAAAAAGGCCCCACTAAGGTTTTTGGTTGTTGGGTCTAAGAACAAACAAGCAATGGTTTGCCTTTTTGTAAAACCAAAAGAATAAAATATCTAGAGAGAAGCGAAGTTGTCCTACAAAGGTAGAAATCAAGAGGGTTGTTTTTAAGGTTATGGTTGAGGGCTTTGGAATTGTAGATAGTGGGAAATAAAATTGTAGTGAAAGGAAGGAGTTTAGGGAGCAGGTTAAAGTTAGCTAGAAAGAAAGTGGAAGGACTCAAGGTTGGAAAAAACACATTATAACATCTCCTTGAAGATGTGAAATGTTTTGGTGTGTAATGACTTGCCGTAATCCTTGTGAAATGAGACTTGCATGAATAATTATGGTTTAAGGTTGCAACCGGTTAAGGGATGGTAACAAAAAGTAACGAAAGAAAAGAAATAAAGTTGTTGTTTGCAATAAACAAGAGAAGAATTATAAAAGAAACATAAGATAAACAAATAAGAAATTGTTAAATAAAAGGATTCTACTAGGTTTCAACATAGTTAGGCCATGCCTCTTTTTATAGTTGCAAGATAAGAAAGGATAAGGAAATCTATAGAGTAATTAAACAAGAATCAGAAGGTAAAGGTGGTGGAAATTGGTCAACAACTTATGACTCCCCCCTTTGATAATCTCCAAGGGGGTAAAGGGGAGTGGCCCAAGATAAGGTGTTAAAGGCGTGTTAAAATTGCGCATAATAAATGATGAAACTAAATGGGGTCTTCAAGTTGAGTTCATGAACATATCAAATTCCACAAACCAAATAAAAAGGTGATCATCATATTTTGTAACCAAAAAATGGTGCACACTTACAAACTATAAATTAATTGTAATTCATAAATTTTCTCACAATATAAACTTAGGAGGAGGCTACTTTTTTCCTTACAATATATTTTGCAATTTCTCATGGGGTTACATCAAAATGGAAAAAATGTGGTCCCAAACTAAGATTTTTAATTTTTATCAAATTATGAATCCCAAAATGTATAAATGACACAACCTTAACATCGGGTTCGCGATTAAGTGTGGAGTGCAAGGGCACATGAAGCTAAGAAAATGTGTTTAGGAGTGAAACACACTTTCACAAGTGGGGGAAAGTGCAAGAGATTGAACCCAATGACTTCTAGAAGCACTTCCACTTTGGGAGTTGCACTCATGTGAGAGTCCCAAGTGTTTAAGGCCTCAATTGAAAAGGTAAATAAGCACCAAATGGGGTCCCTAAGATTTCATTGGAAAGTTCTTGAAATATAAATGTTTAAAGTGCCCTCACATTGTCCATTTAACTTGAAATGCATGAGTTATGATCAAAAGAAAGGTCAAAAGTCAAACTAGGAATTTGATTCTCAACCACAAATCCCCTCAAATAATCTCCGATAGGGGCTTGTACTACACAATTAGAAAAATATTTTTGAAAGTTATAAGTCATTTCCCTTGCGTGTTCAAAATAGGTTTTGTTTGAAGAAGATATGAATGTCCAAAGTTTTGTGATAACAAAAGTTCCGATTTTGGGACTTCCACTTGGGAATCTTGAAAAAAAATGTTATTTGAATGTAACCCCTATGGATAATCATACAATATACTATACGGAGCAGAGTGGTGCCTCCTCCCAAAGGTTGTGGCCCATGTAAAGGTTTTACTTGAGGTCGTTCCTACTAAATCCACCATATCATTTACATTCAACTTGCATTAACCGCCTTCTTTTTTTGGTTGTGTAAGTTGATTTCATTTTGAACTCTTGCTTGTGATTTTTTCCTAGTCCCATCCCAAAACTCCAACATGCCTTCCTACCCCCAAAATGCTGCAAATGAGGAGCATGCCCCAACTATTTTTTTTTTCCGTTATTTCATTCTAGTACTCACATTTGGGTTTATTAAGGAGTTTGGGGGCACGTCATCAAGAGTTCATAATTTCCTTATTTTTCATTCAAATTTGACTTTTTAAAGATCTATTTTATAGCATTTGAAAATTGATTTCCAACATTGTATTAAACTTTTTAATTGGGGTTTATTTAAATCGTAAAAGTGTCATTTGAATGGTTAAAAATCACGTTGGTAGTTTGATTTTCAACCTTTCAAATGATCATAATTTATGTTATAGATGTTTATTTTAGAATGCAACCTCATTTTATTATGTTATTTTTCAAAACCTTTCAACTTTATTTTTAAAAACCCCAATTTGACAAGGTTTCACCAAAGGAATGTGTTTGAAATTTGTTAGTGCCTTAAACTTTTTCCCACTTATTTTCAAGTTTTGTTTTAGTTTTGATTATGAACCCAAGGTTAAGGTTACAACACACATGTAAACATCATATACATAACAAAAATAAATATGTATAAGTTTATAGTTAAAATTTTACAATAATTAATTGGGATGCTCATGGTTTTCATGAATTGGGATAATAATAAAAAAATTCAAAACTAAATAAGAACAAGCCATGTTCTCATGTCGATTATAGTGGAATCCATATAAAGACAAGATAAAAGGAAAGATTTTCAAAGATTTATCATCATTTTTAATGCAAAAATGACATTAATATGATGAGATGGTGGGATCCTACTACCAAGGCCAAGTTCTAGGGATTATGAAAATTCACGTCTCCAATTGGATCCTCTTCTAATTGTAAAACCTTCAATGTCTTCAAGTTGAAAAAAAGTAAAATATACATGAATATCTATAAGGGATATTAGGGTTTTTAATTGACAATAATATTTTGCTTACCTTTGCCTTTATTCTTGTTGCTATTTTTTTATTGGCAACATCAATGTCTAACCCATTGAATATTGTGAGTTTCTCATGGAAACTTCATTCATGATTTTCCCATAGAGTAATTTCAAAAGTTGGGGTATTATTTTAGATGCAATTGAAATATTAGTCACAATCAACAAAATGTGATGATGATTAGTCCTTGAAGAGATCTTTGCAATACATAGTGATAGTGGCCTTAAGGTCACTCCATACCTTTAAAAAAATCAGAATTTCATCAAATGCACCAACTAGAAGGATGATGTGGTAAAAACACCTACAAGTAATTAATCTTTTCTTATGAATCAAACATTATATATATGATAGTTGCTTCAACTTCCTTAATATCTTTGCCATGGCTACTTTCAATGTTGAAATTAATGCATTTTTTCCATGTCAATGTTTTGAAATTCTTGGCTATTCTCAACATAGGGAGTATGTGGTGAAAGCAATTCCAAATAATGCAAAGATAACAAGTGATGTAGAGGCAAAATTTGGGATGAATCAAGGCACAAAATAAAATATTTGTACCTGTAAAACACCCTTTTGAAAGTTTCCTTTCCTTCAACTTGTTGTTCCTAAGATTTGTTCCTTCATATGCCATCATTAGACCTAAATTCTTTAAAGAACCTCTCATGAACAACAAGCCTCTACTCACAAATATAGTCCATAAGGGATGTCAATCCAAGGACATCGTGAATAGAAATGTTGAAATCAAACATTGTCACATCATGAATCTTAAGTGCTTTTGTTTCCAAGGTTGTCAAAATAGACATGACCTGGCCATTTTGTGTTAAACATCACATCAACATTTGTCATGATGCATCCATCACGTCCGTCAAGATTGACATAAGGAAAATTTTCATTTCACTTGGGCCATCACCATGTTGTAATAAAGGAAATTGAATTCTTATATTTGTAAATTTCATTGTGTAATTATCCTAAATAAGAATGAAACAAACTTTCAAAAGTGCAACATACTAACTTGATGCCAAAATGTTGCCTTGTGCAACCACTTATCAAACTGGGAGTTTGAAAATCCTTGCTTTGGGAACTTGTTGGCTTCCTTCAAGACACCAATTCATTCCATTGTTTGAGTTAGGTGACCTTTCGCTCATTTTGACAAAAATATACATAGACATATGTAGTTTTTTTGTGAACATTTCAAGTTCAAATTGGTATTGTAATGAACGTGTATTTTATGTAGGAACTCTCATGTAGGAATTCAACCCCAAAGGAAGGATTACATACAAGTAAATGCTTGTAGAATGCATAATAATGATCTTTTTCCATTTGTTCCATGGTATTCTCCATGAGTTCCTGGATCTTGCCAAATGAACGTTCTCCATTTGTTAAGAACCTTTTTGTAATATGGCATGACAACCATGTCAACTACAATAGAAAGCTCCTTTTGTACACACAATGGATGGAGAATTAATAGTTATTAAGTAAAATCACAAAACAAAAAACCAAAAACCCTGTCAAATCATGTTTTAAATTACATTTAAAAAAATATGCTTATGTGGTGTTACTTTAATGACATGTTCATCATGGAAAATTATGTTATAAGAATAATGTGGATGTTGAAAAATTTAAATTGAACTATTGTATCTTTTGATTTTGAATTTTGATTTGAGCAACGCATTTTTAAAGTTGAGCAAATGGTCCATCAAACATTATTAGTTTCACAAAAGGGCCTTTGATTTTCATAAGATATTCACTTTTTGATGTTAAATTTGTTTGTGATAATAAGGGACTATTAGACACACATAAAAAACACTCAAAATATTAAAAAATAATAACTTTATGTTTTTTCCAAAAAATTGAAAATTTGGATCTATTTGATGTTCACAAGTCCTTTATGACATGTAAATGTGATGTAATGTAAATAACATTACTACAAAATGTGGGTGCAGTTGATTAGTCTCCATTCAGTGGAGTAATGAATTCATTAAATCCCCATTAAGTCTTGTTAATTAAGACTAGTGAACTCATTCAAAATCAAATGAAATCATTTGGTGTACAAGGATGCATTTTGTTGTAGGGTTAAACCAAAGTTGTAATTTATAATGTACAAAAGAGTCAACCTCAAAATAGTTAACATGTTTTGGCATGATTTGAAATTATGATCATTTTTCAAGATGAAATGTAAATATCTAATGTAAAATCTTACATTTTAAGAAAATCATATTTAGTAAAAAATGATTAAAAAATAACATGTGAAATATTGGGGAAATTATAGTAAGTAAAGTAATAATTAAAAAAATTCCTTTCTATGAAAAAGTTTTGTTTGCAAAATGATTATAGTATTTTGAAACAAAATGAACATATTCATTGATTCATGATTTCAAGTTTTCTTGAATTAAATTTTTAAACATGGAGATCAATAAATGGATGTTGGTAGGAATTATTTTACCTTACACATGTATTAAAAAACCTTCAAATTTGAAAAAGTGTCTTCTAAGACTTGCCCTTGCACTTTTTATACACATCAACAATGACATCTTTGAATTGTTTCAAATTGAATGATGTTGATTTTTTGAATTCAAAAAAATTAATGGACAAGGTTGGGCCATTTTCCATGATCCAATTCCACAACCTTATAGCATGATGCATTATTTCACGAATGCAAGCAAACAAGAATAATGAATAAATGGAAATCAATAAAGAAGGTCAATCAACATATTTGTTTAAGTTTGTCATGATTGTGAAGAATTCAAAATGGAACATTTCAATTTTAATATTATCATTTACAAAAACTATTGAAATATTGTGAATCCATGGCAAAACTTCCACAAAGCCATGGGATGTATCCAACAATATAAAATTGACAAATATGTGTTAAGATGCATCCTTGTTATGGATGTGATTGATATATGGCATCCAAGTTTGGACCCTGTGATTGTCATCCCAAACAAAAAACATGTGCCCTGAGAATTTTTAAAATTTTTGATTCGTTATTAAAAAGGACCCAAATCTTTCATTCATTACTTGCTTGTGAACATTCCACAAAGGTGCGTGCTCATCAATGGAATTCTTTTCTCCTTTCCCATCACTATGCCAAAACATGGCTTTGATAACAAGAAAAATCCACTTTCATGGGTCCCAATAGTTGTCATACTTTTTGAATGGGAGTATTTGAAATTGCTAAAACTATTGATTGTTGGGTGTAGTAAGACCAGAGCTTTAATTACTACAAAATAACAAAACAAGACGATGGGACTATCTAGCATATATCAATGAAATTATTTTAAAAATGAGCAATTAACCATTGATCACAAAAAAAATGAATTATTCAAATCAGATGTTAAACATGGCAAACCTTTTTCTTTGTTCACAACACATATACACACATATATATTACCCCACCACATTGAGTTATTGCCCTCCTTGCCTTCTTAAGGAACTAATCATTTCCTAAATTAATGGTGGTTACCTGGCATGACTCATATCCTAGTTATTTTGCCATTTCATTATTTTCCCACAACTACTATATTGTCCCTTCACTACCCAAGCAATAGGTTAATAACTTACCTTAGTAAATCTCTAATTACTTGTTGTCCCAATTATTATATTAAACATGAAGTAATTCACTAAAATGAAATCATTTACAACCTTAACATTATCCCTCGTCAATTGCAGATCACATTTCTATGAACCATATGAGTAAGATGTAAAATCTCCAATTTTACGACCTTGTGTTAATTCCACTAACTTGATAGGTTGTCATGAACTACTAGGCTTAGAGGTAGGCATATGTCCCACCTCTAATTGATTAATGGGAGTAGCAAACCCCACCTTTTTGTCCTTGTAAAGTGCATGGTCTTCACTCCCATTAAATGAATTTTTACATGGGTTATTGGAGGGTATCACCCCTAGCAACTAGTACTGGAAATTAGGATAGGCACTCACATAGGTGTTGATCTTGTGCCTATATAGTTGTTCATCCTTGTCCCACTTGCTGAAGGAGGCTACTATTGTATTAACAATGTTTTTTACATTTGTGGCCACTTGGTTATGTTGTTACCCTATTGCTGTCTTTGCTAGTCCAGTGAGCTTCCTCGATCTTCAACAATATATAATCTCATAACAACTATTTATAATCCAAGTGTCAATTTTCATCAATGATTGATGTAACAACCTTAACCTTCCATTTCAATAGACATTCCTTGAGTTCTATAACCACAATGTTTAGTAAAAGACTATTGATTGGAGGGTGGTTTCAAAGTATTTTAGTTCAACTTGTAGTGAGTAAATTTGGGATTTCAATTCATTATCCAATTGTTCGTTTTTTTTGAGTGCAACTACTACCTTGAATTTTGCTTTTAATTCTCATTTTTTTTGGAACTCCAATGTAATTTAGTGATGTCATCTAATCAAAGCTCCAATTTTTCCAATATCTTTTTAGCTTGTTGCATCGTTGATCACGAATGGTATCCAGTAGTTCTTGTTCCTTCTGGCCTAGTGTTTTTGAACTCTAATTGTTTTATTGCTTGAGCACGTTCTAACCATAGTGAAGCTATTATAGCCTCCATGAGTTTGGTTTTGTACAATTTTTTTTCCACCTTTACATACCCAACAACTTTTTTTTCTAGGTTTTCATTTAGGTTTTGAATATTTTCTTGTTTTACCTTCAAATTAGCTTCTAGTAACTCAATGTGCTCCTTATATTACCTAACCAACGTTTCAAATTGTTACATTTTTGTTTTTGTTTCTTCTTTTTGCTATTTGAATTCCTTTAATTGGATAATTATTGTGGCATACATTTGAACTTAACTTTTTACATGCTAATAAAAAGATTGAATAGCTAAAAAATCATTAAGGACTTTAATACTTGTTCCCAATAGCAAAGATGTTAGCAGATTAAGGTTAAATTGTTTGAAAATACCCCTTGGGCTACTAAAATTAGATGAGGCTCCCTTAAAACTAGACTTAGAGTCTCTAGGGGCTACTATGTGTACAATAGGGATTTTCTAAATAATAGTTATAGGTGAATGCACACTAAGGTGGCTCACTTTTTGTCCGTTTCTGGATTTTCTGCAAAATGTATTGTATTCAAATGCCACAAACATATTGTATAATCATCAATTTGAAAAAAATATTTATGATTTTAAATTTCCAACTTGAATAAGAATATTTATCGAAGGATGAAATTCAATAAAAATACACCAATCATAGAATAATGGACTTTTAAAATGAGCATATGGATTATGATATGGGTTTTGTATTAACATTAAAATGCATTTTTTATTATGATTTCATCTCAATATTTTTTATAGGGATTCATTATATGATACTTGATGGAAAAAAATAAAAATGGATTGAAAATAATTACAATAAAAACTTTAACCAACAAATAACTATGGACTTTTTAATGACCAAATTTAGACCTTATTTTTGTAAGTCCCTATCTCGGTCATTCTTTATTGGATTGATATTTTTCCCCTTCACATGTATGTCAAAGAATTGTCTAGATGGGCAACCTTTCATATGGACTTTATTAGTTAATTAATCACCACATAAAGCCCACTCAAAGTTGGTTTTTAACTATTTTTTCCATTTTAATGTTAAAATATGGACTTTTGGGATTGGGACTCTTATCACTTTTGAGGCGCCCTAACTTGCATCTACCCTTACCTAGGGTTGGAATTTCTTGAAATAACTCTTGGTCCATCTCCATAACACTGGTTGCCCCCATTACTATGTCCTGGTCTTCTACATTGACATCATTTTGATGTATCCCTTCCATTGCCTTGTCAACTCTATTGTAGTAGTAGTAGCCATATCCAAATTTAATGGAATTCCAACCATTCATGTTGTTATTCCAACCTTTGCAATTTTTTCCACTTCATCTTTTATTGTAATGTGAATTCTAAGGCATGTTCGTTTATTAATAATAAATGCCTTAACAATAACATGTAAAAGTAATTCCAAATATTTTTTTTAAAATTTGGGGGTAAATTAATGCCCTCGTAGTCTTTGGTTTCTTAACATTTCCACTTGGTGCAATAACAAGCTTGGTGGTTATAATAGGTGACCTTACTAAGGGGGGTTGGGAGTAATTATTACACCATTCATTTTTTTGATTACTATAACAAGGGTGGACATTGTAACACTCTAAACATTCTCCTTTTTCTTTTCAACCTTTTGATCTTGTTTCCATAGTTTTCAAACTTTTTGTGCAATAATGAAAATAGTTGCTTCGTCTTAAGGCTCGTTAATAACTTGATGAGGCGATTTTGTCACCAAAGGCATTAGATTGGCATATGGTTTGTCATCTCAAGGACTTAATATTTCTTTTACATCATTGTCACTTTTGTAACTATTGGATCTAATTAGTTATTTTTTTGTTATCCTTCATTTCCCTCATCTACATTAAGCTACGACCCAACAATGGGAAACCAATTATAAAGGACAATATCAAGTACTTGGGCATAATAAAGCTTCATTGATGGCTTGCCATTGAAGAATTTTGTTAAGGCCATTTAGTAAATCCTTGGGTTTTTTACTTAAATATTAAATGGGAACAAAAAATGAACATTTCATTTCTACAACTTTTAGTGACAAATAATCACAACATATTAAGGTAACCAATTAGAGTTGTAAGTAGACATACAAGTCTCTATCATGCAATAGTTCCAAAAGTAAAGCACATACAACTTTAAATACAAAATACAAAAGAAAAAGTTGAAAAAAGATGACATCATGAATATTCAAAAAAATTATGTTTTCTTCTCGAAAAAAAATCAAAATCATAACACAATGACCCATTGAGTTTCTCCATATAAACCTTTTGAAATGGCTAGAAATGGTGGATCTTAAGTTCAAAATTTTAAAAATGTACCAAAATCTTGTCACAACATCACCTTTTTTTGTATTTTTTACTTATTCCTGTTTTACCATGTAAAAAGACATTTATGGATGACTATGATGGAATCTAGAATAATAGTGGTCTAAAATATGGTACTTATGAAATATTTGACATTTTTTATTAATTAGCTTTGATGGGGATAAAAAATAGGGGAAAAAATAATTGTAATAAAAACTAATTATTTTTCATCCTAGGTGGTATACCTTTAAATCAAAGGAAAATCCCCATATTTAAAAAAACCGAAAAATCAAGGAAATCGAGGAAAAATCAAGGAAATCCCCATATTTAAAAAACTAGTAATAAATCTTATCTATAAATTTTAACAAAAGTCAACCTAATTAGTTAATTTTTTGATTCTAAATATATAAATTTCAAAAAATGCTAATTGGTTTTAGGTGAAAACATGAGAAAAAGAGCCAAAGGTGCGAAGGTAAAAAATCTTTTTCCAAGGACTACACATGAAACATCTCATTTTTATGTTGGTTTATAATTTCAAATTTTGTATGTTAGATACCCAATTTCACACTACGTGTTAGATTTAAATACATTTTGACCCAAAAAAAAAATTATATCAAGTATATCATGCATTCATGCCCTTTGTAACAAAAATATGAATAATTTTTATAAAAGCCACATTTTCAAAATCCATAACTTTCAAGGTTCAAAACACTTTTGAATCAAATGTGTTAAAATGGGTTATAAAAAAAAAGTTAGTTCAACTTTTTTCCCCTTCTAATCATCAATGTTTAAATCTTTTCCAATTTTTAGAAGGAATGGTACACATTTGGTAAAGAAAAATGTTTGAAAAAAACAAGGATTATCCATTCTTGAAGTTTGAATGTTTTGAACATGCAAAAACATTGTTGATTTGAGTCAAACTTTGAGCGTGTAAACTTTGCAATTAATAAAAAATATTCCAAATAACATCATGGAAATTTAAACTATTATGTTTATTCTGTGATTTTTCAAACATAAATTAATATAATTTTAAGGAATGTCTATTCATTTGGGTGATTCCTTTCATTGTGTTTTTACCCTTTAATAACAAATTTCAATACAACAAAATCCGATAATGACAAATCTAATAAAAAAATTTAGTGCTTAAATTTGATATTCAAAAATTTCAAATTTGAAAATTGGTAATCTTAATCTTAAATTATATTTTTGGTCCAAAACTATGTTAAAGTCTATTTTAGCTTTTAACAAATTATTTTGATTCCATCATTATCCTTTTGACACAATGGTACGCTTAATTGATGTGAATACCACTTCTGTAGCCTTGATGATTTTAATTAAACCACAATATAATAAGTCTATTGTCGTTTCAACGTCGCAACCTATAGTAAAAGACTAATGCATTGAGGGTTTTGTCCATTCATCTTAAACACACTCCAACCTTCCTTTGCTAACAACTTAGGAGGTGCAATTTTGTGGTTGAAAAAATCCATGCCATTTTTTAAGAGCTTTAGTAGTTTCATTTCCTTGTTTTCATGTGGAAGCTTCACCATTTTAACTACTGTGTGCTGAGGGATCACCACTTCAACCCCATGCATTTGAGGTATTATCTTCTCATCACGGATACAAATCTATTTTATATTTGTAAAGGAACAACATGCAACACATGATAAAATACTTGTACATGTGATCAAAGAGTTCAACTTAGTAGTTATTTTTTAATGGATTTGTGGAACACACAATCAACTAAACTTTCCCACAACAAGGGAAAGAATTTGTAATCGATCAATGTTTCATACTCATTTGGATGAAGAAAAAGACGTTGAAAATGAAGACCAATTACAATGCCATGTTTGTAATCAACACATGATTATTCAAAATGAAGAGGAATATCCAACTTAATCGGTCCTAAATCTCTTATATAATTAGTACCAATTATTATACATAATCCATAATTTAATATAATGTTTACCATTAAAAGGGAAAATTTATCTTTTGCCATGCCAAGTTCACACAAAATCCCTTTTGTTAGAAACAACACCCTATAAAGAACAAGTTTAATTGATCCACAAGATTTTGATTTCTTTACTACTACATCCCATTTCAATGCACTAATCAAAATCCTAATGAATGAAATGGCAAATATGTCATTGTATACTTCTAAAAACATTTAGTATTAAACTTAGCTGGGTGCAAATTTTTTAAAATGTACCAAAATCTTGTCACAACGTGACATTTTTCTGTCTTTTTTACCTATTATTTTTTTATCATCTAAAAACACAAATTTATGGATTATTATGATGGAATCTAAAATTGTAATAATCTCAAATATAGTCCTTTTGAAATTTTTGACAACTTTTGATTCATTATTTTTTATGGGGATCAAAATATAGGGTAAAAAATGATTGTAGTAAGGACTAGGCCCTTTTTGTCTTATGCGGTACACCTTCAAAGATTTTTCACCTAGCTAGAGAAACAAATTAGTATACAAGCTAAACAAAATGAAAAAATGAAAATTACCATCTAGGCTATGGAGACACAAATTCGTGTAATGCATGTTGAAATTCATGAGCATGTTAACAAGTATTAATAGTTTAATTGATGACTTGATTAATTTGAACACACCACTTGACACAATATCAAGCAATGATTGTAGTTCATGACACCATTCAAGCACACAATGACCGATTTAATCGTGAATTACAATATGCCAACTTTGATCACAATAATTTTAATCACGAGTACAATTGAACCTTGGATGACATTGTTTGCCAAGGCAATGAATTGACTCAATTAATTGAAGGCACAACACACCAAATTATAGAATCAAATCAAATTTTTGAACATTTGGGTAAATCAACTTGAAAACATCTAAATTTTGTTTCAGGCATGAAAAAGGGTAGAAATTCAACATTGGCATCAATAAATTAATTAACTGCAATGGATAAATCTTGTTATTACATTTTTAAAAATGCAAGTGTATGAAAAAAATGGAATTGGAGCAAACCTTGGAATCAATTCACAAATTCATTATGACACAACCCATTTGTAATATTCAAAAGTATTGAAATGACATTATGTCGTATTGTGTTGATGAGATTAAAGAAAACCTATCAACTTACAATGTGGATGAGGATTTGTACAAACATAAGCTTAAAGCTTATGCAAAAGCATTTTTTCAATTTAGCTATATGACATCTCATTAGAATTCCAAATCATTGTGGAGTGTAAGATCATTAACTATTGTTAAACCAAGTCCTAATCATCGATTTGTAGATGTAGAAGAACCAAGACCATCATTTAAAGAATTACAAGGAGGCGCACATTTTGAAAGCCTTCAATTACCTTTAGAATATTATCTTATAAGGACATGCCCATAAATTCAATTTGTCATTATTAAATCACATTTGTCTAAAGTTCAATTAAAGATAGTTATTGATATAATGCACCCATTAATTATTGATATAACATATCCAACAAACATTGAATTAGTAGATTAATAATTTTGTTAAATTGACATTATTTATGTGGATTATGAAGATGAAATCTAGTGTATAGAAGGATAACATGTTAATCATATTTTTTGAGATTAATCTGATTTATTTATTGGTTAAATTTTCTTTTATTAATCAAAAAATTAGTTTGAATTTGAATAATGATTTGGACATTTTCAGAAGGATAACAAGTCTAAATTATCATTCTTGTTGGATCATTATTATTATCATTATTTTTTAAAGGATATTTCATGATAATAAAAAACAGTTATGTTGTAAAAGAAATTATTTAAAAACTTCCAAAAATAAGAAAAAACTTGATTGAATTTTTTTTTGCAGACATTGTTTTGATTTTTTTTTTCAAAATGTGTTATGATCTTTAAAAAGAAATAAAAATTAAATTTGTAAAGAAAAAATTCAAAATTAAACATAATAATAACAAGACCATGGAATATTGAAATGTGTTTTTTTATGCAAACTACATAAAAAAAGTAGTAGAATAAAGTATATTTAATAATAATAATAATAATAAATCCATTCCCAATGATAATCCTATTTTATTTTGGGTTTAATTTGTAAGGTTAAACTTATTTTATTAGTTCATCCCAAATGTCACTTTGTTTTTAATAATTCTAATGCACTTAATTATATATTTTACAAACTCGATAAGCAAACAATACAAGATTTTTTTAAAAAGTAACATTTTAATTACACCTTAATTGCAATTATTACTTAATAGCTAAATGTTATCTTAACATAATCTACCTATGAATTATTTTAAATATTGTGGGTAATAATAACTAATAAGTAACAATATTATAAATTATAATATAAATAATGAATATTGATACAGATTATAATGATTAGCCTAAATTAATTACTAGTATATATATTAGTGCATACATATGTTAAGGATATTAATTTAACTAAATCTATATATATAAACATTATATCTCTAGTACTTTGTTATATTAACCTAGGTTAGGTATATATTAAATGTGCTAAATTAATCAATTAGTTTTATCATATATGTTCATTTTGTACACCATTAGTTCCATCTTAATTGCACACATAATTATATAATTCAAAAATTGCATAGTGCCAATTTTGTAATTGCAAACATGACTAATTTAATTGTAAACAACAATTAGTTGTATGCAAGTTACAAAATGACTAATTGCATATGACAAAATTTCTATTAGTACTTATAAGACATGCATTAATCTTTGATATTAGGAAAAAAAATAGTGAAAGTTGCATATGTATAAAAGATTTTGGGTATCATTTGCTAACATGTTCATTTAGTATGTTAGTAATTTTTAGTAATAGTAATTAGTTCAATTAGTACCATTAGGTTCAATTTTTAATTAATAGGTTAATACATGAATTAGTATTAATAAACATAGATACAATAATTTGTTGTTTCAAATCAATTTATTTCATTTTTGACATGAATTGTCAAGAGTGAAAATCTTGATTATGACAAGTGCAAACATGACCTTATTTTTAATAAAGTAAATGATATGTTAGTCTTTTTTTTTTTTGGTATTTATTTATCTTGAATGAAATGAAATGGTCGATGGTTTAAAACATCATATATGTATGCTACTTATTTGCTAGGAATTTTAATTTATCCATTTAAGGGAGTAGATGGTCATATTCCTCTCACTACATTTTTCAAACTTTCAAAAAATGGGAGTTTGTTAGATATTTTTTCTTCTAGATCAAGTGCTCAAACTAAAATCTTGGGCTTCATGTTACTTCACATTACTAATGGTGATTAATTTATCAATTTATAAAAATGAATTGATTTTGTGAGAATAAAATTTTATTTGAATGAAAACATTGAGTGACAATTACATGTAACATGAGTTGAATTGAATTGAATTCAAATTTAATCAAATTGAACTCAAATCTTAATTTCAATTTAATTGAATTCAAATTCATTATGGGATGCAAATTAATGGAGAAAATTTTGAAAATTTGAGAAAATTGGGTTCCCAGTTCTCAGCAAAAAAATTCGACACTTTTGAAAAATCAGAATAGAAGGAAAAAAAAAAAAAAAAAAAAAGCGGGGCAAGAAAAAGAAGAAAGAGAGTGATGGCGAAGCAAAAAGGAAAACGTGGGGGGAGGGAAAAGA
>Ga0116231_10006161_pt1 | contig 23114 bp, 9 predicted proteins | sample S1TSphgellanicum_2_FD_89695 | JGI IMG/M metagenome (GOLD analysis project Ga0116231, IMG submission 89695) | Host-associated microbial communities from peat moss isolated from Minnesota, USA - S1T2_Fd - Sphagnum magellanicum MG | ecosystem: Host-associated > Plants > Peat moss > Unclassified...
CCCAAGTTTTTGGGAAGATTATTATATGCTTATCTACACCCACTGTTGGGAGCTGATGAACTCAGTGGGTAGTCATGGCAGCTTGTCACTGCTGTTCGTGATGAAGGTGATGGTCTGTCACTTAGTGAGCGATTCTTATGAGGTTATGACTGCACTCATTGTTGTGTTACCTTTAATTGTTGTTGTGGAGATTTCTCTGCAACTTCATGGATCTTTTTGTAGCTGGGTACTCTACATCTTTCTGCTTCAAAACTGCAGCTTCAATGCCATTTTGTTTCAAAAAGAGATGGTAATTTTTGAATCAAGTGTTAAAGCTCTCCAGACCATTGTGAGTTTGCCAAGGCCTTTCTTAGCATTATGTCACCAAAATTCATCTGGAATCCAGCTTTGTAGTAGTGCAGCACATGGTACCCTCTCTCATTTCCCCAGACTGTTTTAATAAGTGGAGAATCCATCTGTATCCAGTTGTTTACCATCTGTGAAGACATGTAAAGAGACATACATGACCTTGGTCTCACCTTGGTCATCAGAGGCTTGTCTTGTTTTCGGAAACATCAACTGCATTTTTGGGTTCCTCTGAAAGGTATCTGAAAGGTAAGTATACCTATGCTCAAAGCCCCTTGACCGTTGTCCTTAGGTTTTTCCGAACGGGCTTTGCATGATGCTGAAAAGCTTGTGGGTTTCTTTCTTTATCACAAGTGTTCAGGCGAAATTAATAGTTCCTTTGCAACTAATCTCAATCCAAAAGCTTGTTCAAGCTTAAACATTGATGTTCTTAGGTTTGGGTGTCTGAAATGCACATAAGAAGAGGTGCCTGATGTGCAGATTTTGTAATTTCTCAAATCAAATGCCTGATGGTTTTTGCTGAAGTGGATGGGTGAAAGCAGGGGCCTCACATAGGAGTCTGCCCACAGCAAGTGATGCAGAGCTTTCAGATTCAGAGGATTTTGATGCTGATGGTGACCCAGATGTGCTTATGAGGAAAAGGAAGAGGAAGTCATCTATGTTTCCATTATCAGAAGACATGAGCTTGGCTCTAATCCTGAAGAAGAATAACAAGAAGGTGATTGAAGCAATGCTGGAAAGTGAGGATCGCAAAGACAAGCGCCACAAGGAGGAAATGGAAATGGAGGAAAAAAAGCTTGAGTTTGAGAGGGAAAAGTTTCGAAGTACACTGCAGCTTGGGGCTGGCTATATTGGAGCTTTGAACAGCATTGGTGATGGTGTTAAACAGCTTGGAGCTGCACTGACTGCAAGTTCACACACATGAAGGATATTTGGATACAATTTGTTTCCTTGGATTGTGAGATGAGATTTGTGCACAAAGATGCTCCTTTCCTCCTGCAGCTGTATGGCACCTATAGCTATATAGCGACGGTATTGACAGGTCAGGGACTCCATGGGAGCATTCGATGCATGGAATGCATTTTGTCATTAGGTGATGTGTAATCCTAGCAATCTGATCTCTGTTAAGTCCAACACAAGGTTCTTTGGTTCTCCACTTTCAAACAAAGGCATCACTCAGTTCCTGGAAAGGTGGCTTTATACTTGTGGGTTCATTTTGCTGGAGTGTAGGGAGCTCTCATACAGTGGATAGCCTCTGAAACATCAGTACTGGCAGTCTCGCAGTAAGCATTTCATTGCTTATAGTGCTTTCATTGAGATCCTTTGCATTGTAGTGTGGGCCAGGAGCATAGATTGTCCAATGTGCAGAATGTGAGGATCTTTTATGAGCTTGTGGAGTGGCATGGACTGGTGGTCAGTGTGTAATAATTCAGTACTAGGTAGGTGCATATCCTTTAGTGGGTATGTGGCTGTCCTTAAAAATCGAGACAGTAAAACAATGCAGAGAGCAAAGGTAACTTGCAGTCCTCAATCAACCATGAATCCTAACTAGATATTTCACAGATTCCTTTCTTTTGTCTGTGTTAAACAGCTCTCATGTACTTTTGTGAATGTGATAAAGAAAGTTGCACAACCTGAGAACTTTTAAGCTTAGTTGATTTCCTTGCCATTTCTCTCAGCTACTGTTTCTCTTATTCTGGTCAAACATCATCATACACCTTTTGTTTTGGTTCTCAGGCATTACCCTCCGAGGCATATAGTCTGTGTGATCTTGACAGCTTGGAGCTCCAGGAAAGCAAAATTGGAGTACTTTATGGGTGTATTGTCACTTTGACATTCAGCCTTTACCACATAATCCAGATTACCTGCCAGTGATCAGTGGTATTCTAGCAGTGGTTACTCCCATCATCAATTTCTGTTGTACCAAAAATTGCATTGCTGAGCATTTCATGGCCCTGTACCCTCCATTCAGAAGTGAGCAACTTTCTTTCATGGTTCCCATACTTTAAAAATGGCCGAGTGTGCTCATGAGAGGTTTCCTCTTATTGGTTCAATAACATTGATTTAGAATTCTTGCCAGTTCCTATTTTTTGACAAACACTGACTGAAAATCATGTCAGCCTGGAACCAGTTGTGATTACTGATTGTGTCTGTTGCATATGACTCTCATGATATTGTTAAGCTGTGTGTCACAGGGCAGAGTAGACCCTTGCCCTCAGAGAGTTGGGCTTTGTGCGGCATTCCAATCTGATGATTGCAGGGTCTTCAGAACTCTTTTACCTACATGGCATCTTGAGATGGTTTTCCAAGATATTTTGACCTTTTGGTTGTTTTATTGAACTGTACTAATTGAGGATGAGGCTTTGTGGGCTGTGCAGAAATACTGGCCTGTGGTGAGGCCACTGTTGCCTCAGCTGTTCCCAGCCATTCCAGAGGCCCACTTTTAGGTTTTCCATTTTCTGACCCATGTTTGCTGTGCTTTTTCTTACTTGGCTTAGGGCAACAGTTCAGCATTAAGTGCTAATTGCTATTCCCACTTATGATATTAGTGATTTGACTCAAAAGGAAATGCCATGAGACCTTTTAACCAAGCTTTCTTTAATTGTGTGATGGGGGACTAAGACTTCCAACTGCTGATTTGAAAGACACATTAGAGCTAGCTGGCAAAGTACGGCATTTTGGGTACAAGGTATGAGACCTCTCTAGTTCAACTATTGCAGAAATTGAAGGTTGAAAACACAATTGTGTCGATTGATTCTGCATTTTTTCTAGATTCCTGCATTCATCCTTGGATCTCTCCAGTTTGCAGCTATATTGATAATTCTTTTCCTGCCTCTCTATTTTCCACTCTTTTGGTTATTTCAGCTGATTGTCTGGAATGCCACCCTATTAGGTCTTTGAGAAGGGAGAGACCATATTTTTCTGACATCAATTGAGGACTAATTATTTTGGGTACGTAAATAGGGAGAAATGAGTATGTGAAGAAGCTTCCCACCAGCACTTGTCAAGGCTTTTGCTGTGATGCATCCTCATCATCTCCGCACTGTCTATCGGGTCTGTGCACTCATCTCATCTCCTGATTTTCAATGAACTGTTGAGTCTATGTGGATATACAAAGGTCTTTTCGTGATAAGTTTGCATCATACACAGAGTTAAAGTTGAAGTGGTGGCATGCTGATCAAGTCAAAGATCACCTTGTTGCTTTGTGGGCATTGACTCAAATGAGGTGGAGCACACTCTTTCATAGAACACAGCAACTCAACATTAGGCACATCTTGTATATTGCATATGGATATTCTTGAAGGCAGCCATGGGGGTGCAGAACATCGCACATGGAAGTTCATCTACAATCTGTGGTGGCTAGTCATCCATAGACGTGGTTGTGGCCAATCAGATCTCTCTTATCAACTACATTTTGTGGAATTCATGAGAAAGAAGTGTGTCAACAGTTATGACAAAGCTTTGTTTTGAGTTCTTCCTTGATTTTCCTTGTAGCTATTGCAGATATTTTTGAAAAGCATGGATGGAATGAAATCAAACTCCATGCTTGTTAGGAAACCTTGTGGCATGGAGTTCTAACCAAACAGGAGATTGTGGTTCTAGGCCATCCCAACCACCCAATGGATTACACAATGTGTGCTCAGGCCATATTATGCATACTACGTCATAGGCCATGTTGGTTAGAGGAACAATCTTAGATCCGTTGGTGTTACCTTGTATTTATGGGAGGAAATTGCATACTATTGATTAGCATGGTGAACAAGAGGAAGTTGCAGGACTTCTCTACCAATAAGGTTCATTGGGGGGGGATGGATTCAAAAAAAATGTTGGTCAAATTTTCAAGCCTTTCCAATGGTTTGGAGTTCTTGGAGGAAATATTCATTATCAAGATAAAACCCCTTAGCATTGAATGGTGATTATAGGGGCATGTTATATGCCATTCATTTAGGCCTTTACATTCAATATCATGTTGCACTATATATACTTAATGTAGCATGTTATAAACATGTCAAGCAATGTTCATAACTTGCTAAGTAATGTTATGAACATGGTTTTTTTTTGGTTGCTCTTACATCTTAAACAAAAAAAGGTTAGAGGGAGAAAAAACATGTGGCAATACTTTTTGTGTTGGCAATAAAAACCCTTGGCCAATTTAATATTTTTCACAGGTCAACATTACACACAATTCTAACCTTCAAACTGTACTTAATAAACATCCCCAATGGACTACCTGAAACCACTATGTGAAAATAATAAAATAGTGTTGATGGTGAGCACCACCAAAACTTGACCCCACCTTGTAACAATCATGAAGGTGTTGCATAATTCTCACCACACCCCCATATGTTAGTGCATGATGTTGGGTTCAATAGAAGCCATTCACACCAGTGATTGTGTGGGAATTTAATCACGACTCTCACATGTGAGTTATGTCCTCACTATCACCATGCCTTAGTACAAGTTTGAGGTTGCAAGAGTGAGAAAGGGGTGTATGCATTTTATAGTGATTCATTTAAAGTAGATATAACATCTCATACAAGTCCCAGGCAAGTTTTTAAAAGGTTTCCAAATGGACATGATTCTTATTTTATAAGATTTTATTATTGTAATCTTTAATTACTAAATGTTTAGTATTATGTTTATGATAGGTACTAATATTCATGAAGGTTGAAAAATGATGAGTGCTTGGTCTATTTGTTTTGATGGTGAATGTTAATGAGAAAATTCAGTAACATGTATCAAATGTGAAAATTGGTTCTATCATTTCAAATCAGTGATGTAATAATAGGTAGTTGACAAAATAAGTGATCAATAAAACAGGTTGCGCATGTAGATTTAAACTTCTGACTTTTAAACTTTTTTTTACTTGTTAGTTATTGTTTAAACCTAGCAAGTAGTGACTACTTATGTTGAATAGGATAGTTGAGTTTGAAATTTGTATACAAGAGTGCAAACTTTGAATAGACATGTTCCAAATTTTTCATGTTCATGTTCATTTTGTTGTTTTCATTGGCGAATAAATAGACTTTTTTTTTTGAATTTTTTTTGATAACTTGTGTTTTATAATAATTTTAGGAAGTAAAAATCTTGTATAACAATAAATTGTTGTTGTATAAACATGTTAACAAAATATAGAATTGTTGTAATAGAATAGAACATGTTAGGAAAAAACTAAAAAAAATTAGAATTTTTTTTTTTGCATTAAGTGGGAAATACAAAAAAATCCCATTAATATTTGGCAACCATGTAGTGGATCAAAATTTTAAAAATTCATGTTTAGATTTTATGCTTTTAATTGATTGATTTTTAAAATTTCAACTATGCAAATGTTTTTTTTATGATAGTTTTTAGGCTATGCTCTATTGTTAAGTTTAAGTTTTTAATTTTTATCGTATTTAAAGAATATTTGTGTAAAAAAGTAATGTGTTAAAAAAATTTTGTTTATTAGTCTAATATGTAAGGGGGTCAATTTCTAATTTTAAACTATTAATTGAACTAACCTTATCATTGGGTTTGTGATTAAATGTGAAGTGCAAGAGCACATGAGGCCAATAGACAATGTTCAAGAATGAAACACGTTTTCACAAGTGGGAAAGAGTGCAAGAGGGTGAGCCTAATGACTTCCAAAGTGCAATCCCACTTTAAAAATTGCATCCATGTGGGAATCCCAAATATTCAAAACCTTAATTGAAAGGGCAAATGATCATCAATTTGAACCTTCAAGATACCATTAGAAAGGTGTTAAAATGTAGCTACTTAAAATGCCCTTGCATTGTTCATTTAAACCTGAAATGCATGAATTATGATTAAAAGAAAGGTTGAAAGTCAAATTAAAAATTTGATTCCTAACCACAAATCTTTTTAGAACAGGGATCAAATGAACTCCAATTAGGGCATGCCATACACAATTGAAAAGATCTTTTCAAGGGTTATAAGATATTGCCCTCACATGCTCCAAACAAGCTTGATTTGAAAGGAATATATAAACACCAAAGTTTTGGGTTAGTAAGAATCCTAATTTTGGGAGTTTTAAGAAAAAATGTTATTATGGTTTGTAACCCTTGTGGAGAATCACAAAACATATTATAGGGGGGGGAATGGTGCTTCCTCCCAAAGGTTACAGGCCATATAAAGCTTGAGTTTGAAGTTGTCCCTACTAAATCCATCACATTTCTTGCATCCAACTTGCACTGACCACCCTCTTTGTGCAAATTAATCTCATATTGAACTCTAGCTTGTGAGTTCATCTTAGTCCCATCCCAAAGTTCTAACATGCCCTGCTACCCCAAAAGTGTTTGGAACTAAGGAGTGTGCCCCGATTTGATTTTTTTTTTTTTTTATTCTCAGTCTAAGACTTGCATTTAAATATTTCAAGGAGTTTGGGGGTGTGCCATTGTTGAATAGTAAAATAATGTAGCACCACTTCTTAAACATATAAGTTCATGGAAAAAAATGTCAAAGGTGGTTACAAAAAATCTTAAAAGGCAATTAAAACTAGTTGTTCAACAACCTACACTATAAAATATATTAGCATGAGAAGAACAAATTAATCAACTTAAAGAAGCCTAACTTTTGGGTGTTTTAGTATGGATGTACTACGACAATGGGAAGTTGGAAATCAACAACAAATACTAATAAAATAAGAAGTTAATAAAGAATCACAAGTACATGTTGTCAACCACAACTTACATCACAAGTTTCAAACCAACAATGGGAAATCAACTTGCAACCTGATGGAAAAACAATTGAACTTGCTTGCAACGTTGAGGAAATTAGATCTACCCAACAATAATGGTGATCTACAATTCTTGATTATCATATTTCTGGAATGGGTGTAATGCCATTATTAGTAAAGTTTATTAGAGATGTTCAAAACAATGAACATATTCCAAATATTGAACTTGTTATTGTTGATTTTCAAAACAAGAGTTTATTCAATTTTTGAATTAGGTGGAATAACTTTGACATCTTGATAGGAGACCCATGAACCAACTAGTTATTTTACCTAATTTAGGATTGATTGAGGCACAAATAATACCCATTGTTGCTCATCAAAGTCAATTACCGTTCAATGTTTTGTCATCTAGATTGGTTACTTATGGACTATACCTTAAAACATACTAGTTTAGAAGGAAAATATCAATCTTGAAATTAGAACCTACAATTACTAGTTCTTAACAAGTTGGTCAAGATTTCAAATTTTGTTATTTTGTGGATGAAAATTTTGTTGATTTCTTGAAGAGATGAACACTTCATGGCAGATTGTTCCAAGCATTTCAACAGGGTTCTTTGTTGCACCTATGTGAAAGAATTTCACACAACCTATTACAAGGAGTGAAGCAATACCAACCACTTAATAATTAGGTTGGCAACAACTTATTACACCAATTGTACTAGGTCAAACAAGTAATATACCTTTTTCTTTTTATTCTATGTGGTACAATGTAACAATAATGTTATCTATGTATGGATTCAAGCTTGTATCTAGGATATTTTAGTGGGATGAAAATGATTGAGCTTGTTAATCCCATAACCACTATAGGTTATATGGTAGGGTACCTTTATTTAAGGCCATATCAACCTATAGTGATAACAAACAGTACCCCCTATTTAACTGGAATTCATGTTACTATATTAGTTCAACTTGTTGTGTATCAACATAAACCACATGTTACTACTCATAACAAAATACCTATTTAATAGAATGTGCATGTCACAATGAACACAATTGTGCTAGGAAATAAAACTAAAATACAACCGATTGGGGAAGTTCAACCAAACCAATTGCCAAGGAAAAATCACATGCATCAACCACCAAATAGCAAACCACTTAGTGATCCACTAAGAGGAGGCTCATTTGGAGGTGATTTGCTTAAAACAAATCCACCTAAAACACCACCATTAAATCCACATGTTAGACCATATGGTTGGCCAATACCAAATCCACAAATACCACCATGGTATCCTCTTGTTGCTACACAACCTATTGCATAAACAAAAAGCAAACAACCTTATTGAAGTTTTAATATCCCACCTATGTTAAGGACATTGATCTTAATGTTCACATCAAAATGTTCAAAAAAAAAATCAATGCAAATGGTGAAACCAATGAGGTTGATATCATTGACCTATTTGGTTTTACATTTTAAAATAACATTTTAGACACTACAACAAATCATGGCTTTTTAAAAGGTTCAACTTGATTAAAGTGTTCGCATTGACCAAAAGGATGTTCACTTTGATTAAAAACATGAAACATGAAAGACACATGGTTATTTTAATTGGTTTTTTTTTATTAAAATGACCATTTTGACTGAACCTTAAGTTGTAAATCTAGTTAAGTGAAAGACACATGGTTCTTTTAATTGGTTTTTTATTAAAATGACCAGTTTGACTGAACCTTAAGTTGTAAATCTAGTTAAGAGGGACAATTTTTTTAAATGATCCATTAATCTGCCCATGGCTTAATCAAATTGGCTATACTGAATGGTCATGTTTAGTTAAATTTGCCATCTTAATTTAGTTAGTTAGCCCCTTTATTATGCCTACTAAGTTATTTACCTACCTACTTACTTAACATATATCTACTTACGTTTTTCCTACCTACTTACCAAAATATGTTCCAGATACCTACTTATTTACTTACCATGTACCTACCTATGGCCTATTTACCTACTATTTACCTATTATCTACTTATTATTTACCAAAATTATCTATTTATCTACCCACCTACTTATCTATCTACCTACCTCTTATCTACCTACCTATCTATTGATCCATCTACTTACCTACTATCTACCTACTTAACATCTACCTATATACTTACCTAATTACGTATTTATTTACCTACCCACCTATATATTTATCTATTTACTTATGTACTTACTTACATATTTGTCTACCTACATACCTATATATATCTACCTACCTACTATTTAAGTACATACCTATTTATATTTTACATAAGTAAATATGTACATCTAAAAACATAGGTAGGTAAGTATGTGTACCTACCTATTTACCTAATTAAGTACCTACTAACCTACTTATGAAAAAAAATTGAAGTTTAAATGTTGTTATACACATTGACAAAAAAATTCATTTAAGTTCAAAGAACCATGTTAAATCCATATGGTATCATATTGTTTTACAAAATGATGTGATGGTTTGATGGCCAAGACATTGATGTGGAACCAAAGAAGCCAAGGTTTAATCCCCTCTACCAACATTTACTATGGGGAGTATGTATATTCATATATATAGTTTGTACATGTGTGTAAATGTATAGTATTTAGGTGGGTTGTGGATATGTAGGTAGGAGGCCATGGTGAATGGGTAGGCATGTATTATTCATTTATTGCATTTTTATATTTAAAATTTGAGCTATTTTTAAAATTAATTTTCTTTGGTTGCCCAATTTTTTGTCCAATTTGATTAGTCAAAAAAACCATATTAAGGTTAGTAAAAAAAACTCCCAGTGAAGTTGGACATGTTCAAATTGACTTGTAAAATATGACTAAGTGGTCAAATTGACCAAATGTTAAAATGAATGGTTTTTGGTTTAGTTTTCCTATCAAATAAACCATGATTTCTTGTAATGAGAATGGGGTGAGAACTTCGTTTAGGGTAAATGCAAGCTAGGTGGCTCATGTTTGGATAGTTTAAAATTCCCTACAAGTCTTTAGGAAATTCATAAAAAATGTTCAAATGGACATGGTTGCTATTTTTTAAAATGTCAATATTGTAATCTTTAACTAATCAATGTTCAATCACTTAAAAATCCTCACAAATATTTTACATCAACATTTACATTACCAAAAATTGACGTCATTTTTCAATTTAGAATTCTTAAAAAGACAATTCACAAAGTCCATATGAATAATGCCCCAAATAAAACTTTCAAAAACATACATGCTTTTGGGACAAAGAAATTGAAAAATAAACAAAAATTGTAACTCATAGGGACTTATGAAAATATGGTCCAATTTTAACCATTCAAAATCTTTAACTATTAAATGGTTAAGGTTTTCAAAGAAAAGATTCCTTATTTGAGTTTATCATCTCATAATACATCATATACTGAATCCTAATAACAAATTTGGAATGTGAATCAATATAATTTTTTGCATTTTGTGATGTTCCATCAAACAACTAGTCTATATTTTTTGATTTCAAAAGTTATTACTTTTAGCAAGTAATTTTTTAATCAATAAATAACCACACAATTCTTTTCATAATAAAGTTGTTAGTTTAAATCCAAGTTCCAATTAGTAGATTTAAAGATATATTCATCACCATATACATTTGAATGAAGGGTACCTGGAACAATTGTTCATTTTGTTGCAAAAATGAGCCACTTAACCATGCATTCACCCTTCAAGATCATCCCAACTATACCTTCATGGGGTTGGAGTAAGTTAAAAACAAACAATTTCATATTGTTATTAATGATAATGAGGCTTATATGCAACTAAGAAACATTCAACAACAAACTTCGAAAAGGGTAGAGGTTTATTATGAATGACTACTAAAGCTAACAAATTGTTTATAGGTTAAGGTTATTGATATTTTCCTTACTATTGTTTTTAAAATATGTTTATTACCTTACTTAAAACTAGCTATGGAAAGTATGAAAAGAGATACCTTCATGGAACATAGGGAGGCAATAGTAGTTTGTGAAGAAAATGGACCTACTAACACGAGCCATAATGCCTTATTGATTACACCAAAAATGAATGTAGTAATAAAGCCTATTGTACCTATTGATTCAACAAAATCAACTATAACATGTATTAAATGTGGAAAAATAGGTGATTCAGTTGAAACCTATCATAATTGAAAAAGGGAAATGCCGATAGTACCTATTGTGCCAATAAAATCCATAGAACCAGTTCTAGGAGTCATTGCTCAACCTACTAAACCTGTTAGGATATTGTTGAGATATCCTTGTACCATTTGTTCTATTATAAACCATTGATCTAAGGATTGTCCTAGGAAAGCATAAGTATAAAATATGTTTGAACAAAACTGATTAATTTCAATACAATAGTATTTAAACCTCTTAAAACTAATAATGTACTAGACAATGTAATTGCTATTATGATTACTCAAAATAAATCACGACACAAGTTATGAGAGATCAAGAACCACTAAAGGTAAAGGGAACAAAAGATTGGTTGAAGGAATAACATATGTGGAATTCATTTACAAAAGCAATAAAATAGTTGTAAAACAACAATGTGCAACAACCTATGACTATAAATGGGTCTTTGTAGTCCAATTGGGCAAAGTTTAAGACCGCAACAACTAGTGAACCAAATGGGAAATAACAACATGGTATTTTACCATCACAGTTAGTGTACTCAAAACCAATGTCTACAAAGCAAACCCTAGAGCAAATACTAAAATATATTAGTATATAGGTTTTGAATACCAAATATACTATGGATCAATTGTTACAAATAGTTCTTCATATCAAACAATATCTTTTGAAGCAGATTGAAAGATCAGTAAACCAATGACAAAAAAACTTGTTTAGCTTGAACTTGCAATAATTATAATTACCATTGATCATCAAATGTAGTAATATAGGTACAAATAGGGAAGAACTTCATTGAGGATGTTATTTTGGATGGAGGATTTAAAGTTGACATTATCATAAGAGGATTACGTGTCCAATTAGGATTATCCAAATCTAAATTGGCACCATACAATCTACATATAGTTCATCAAACTATTGTTAAATCACTAAGTTTGATCAAAGACTTGAAAATCCATGTACATGGTGTACCTTATACAGTTACAATTATTGTTATAAAAAATAATGTATTAAATTCTACCCACTCTATGTTGTTGGGTCGACCTTGGCTTAAAGATGCAAAAATAGTTCACGATTGGGGTATTAATACTATTATTATTCAAGAAACTAATATTGTCAAAACTATACTTATCACCAAAAGCTAAGATTGAAACCAAATGACCTAAGGTTTTAATTTGTTATGATTTCCATTTGGGGATATCTAATGAAGAAAAAAAACTAATGGTTACCACAGAACTTAACCTTTTTTCTATAGGAACCATTGTTGTACCCTAGACTATTAAAACTAAATAGGTAAAGGAGTTTGTACCCATAGCACATGTTGGGTTAATTGAATAGGTCTTAAAAGAACCTATTGGACATGTGTCTATTTTATTTGTTTCATTAATTATACCTCTTGATACTTTCAAGCAACATCTGCCATATAGAATTTTCAACCTAGAAGTGGATGGAAGATTAATGAGACATTTGTTCGAAAACAAGTTCAGAACTTGCGAATTATTGGATGGAAGAACTAATGAAAAACAATTGACCAAAATCAACTTGGGTATTGAAAAGAACATGTAAATGTGAAAATCAATGTTGATCTAAAACCAATTCTTAGTACTCAATTGGTTAAATTACTAAAGAAATTCAAGGATTTTTTTTGCTTGGAGTTATAAGGATTTGAAGGGCATCTCACTTGAAATAGCTCAATATAAATTGAATTTGACACAACAATACCACCCATTCATCAATCAAGGTACTAGTTGAATCCTAACTATGTAGCCATTGTCAAACATGACATTGATAAGTTGTTGGCTGCATGTTTCACTAAACATGTTGAAGAAGCAACTTTGTTATCACCCATCATGGTAGTTCCTAAAAAAATGGCAATTTGAAAATTTGTGTAGATTTTTAAGAATTAAATGCTACCATTAAGAAGGATCCTTACCCATTACCTTTTACAAATGAAGTTAGTAATACCATAGCAAGTCATGAAGTGTATACTTTTTTCGATGGCCTTTTAAGGTGTATGCACTCTAAGGTGGTTCATTTTCAGCGAATGTTCCACTCCCTAAAAGTCCATAGAGTAGTGTTAAGATGACAATCTATTTTGATATCATTATTTTAGTGGGGAATTACATGGTGGTTAATAAACTAAAAAGCCCATATGAAGAATAGTCATTTAAAACATTTTTTTAATGTAAATGTCAAGAATATAAAACTTGAAATCCACCAAAAAATGATTATGATATGGACTTATGAAAATATGGCTCACTTTAAACCATTAAAAAATCCATAACTTTTTTTGGGGCAAATTGTTTTTAACAATTTTTTTGTACGTATGTTCTTTTTGTTTTAACACATCATATATTGAGTCCCTATAATATATCTCAAATAAAATTCATACACAAAATGCATGTATATGGAAGCACAAACAATGAACTAGTCCATATTTTCAACTTCAAAAGTTCATTTACTATATATTTGGTGTATATATGCTGCAATTTTTTTTTACAAATGTCTTTTTCTTTAAGTTGAAAATCTAAATATAGCCATAAATTTGGAAAATTATTGTTTTTATGCCATGTTAATAACATGTAAATGTATGCCACTCTGTAAAAGATTGGATTGTGACATAAAAAGTGAGCCACCTTACTTTGCAATCACCTTCTAGGGTATCTTTAAATTTCTATAATACTAGAAGATCAGTACAAAACAACTTTTGTTACTGATTAGGGAGCATTTATGTGGGTTGTAATGCCTTTTGGGGTAAAAAATTGATGACCTACTTATTAGAAAGTAGTCACTTAAACCTTTCGAGAATATATAGATTTGTTCATGAAAATATTTCTCAATGATTTCATAGTCTTTAGTGATTTATCTATTTACATAGAGAAGTTCAGGAAATGTTTCATTAAGTGCAAATAATTTGGGATTAATTTGAACCTAGACAAATGTGTATTCATGAACAATTTCGGGATTCATTATGTCTAAAGACGGAAAAAACATGATCCCCAAAAAATAAAAGCCATGGTTAAAATTAATTAGAATGATTCAATTTTATTAATGTTTCATCAGAGGTTTTGCTTTTATTATGGCACCCATTACAAAATTATTCAAGAAAACTGAGGCATTTGAATGGATAGCTAAATGTCAAATTGCTTGGAGGGAAATCAAAAATTAATATGTTCAAGCTCTTATCTTGATCAATCCTAGTTGGGAATTGGAATTTCATGTGCATATTGATACATCCCAATTAGTAATATGGGTTATATTTGCCTAGAACCCAACTAGTAAGTTTGATCAACCGGTCATGCACTCCTTTAGGTTGTTGAACTACACTGAATTAAGAGAAGGGCTTTAGCTATGGTCTATGCATTGCACAAGTTTAGACACTATTGTTAGGTAATAGGTTTGTGATTTACATTGACCATATGGTTTTAGTTTACTTGGTCAACAAGCCATAGCTTTATGGCCAATTAGCTAGATGGCTATTATTATTCTTAAAGTATGAAGTTTCAAAATAGTTTATAAATGTAGTAAATCACACCTTATGGCAAATGCGTTAAATAAGTTACCCAACAATATTGAACTTGTTGGAATACCATATCAGATTTCAAATTCCAACTTGTTTATATTAAGACTTGAATGGTTGTAGAGTGTTTATGAATATTTGACATAAGGAGTGATACCAGAAAGACTGACTATTTCACAAAGACAATACTTAGTTTAATAAATTAATCCTTTTGTTTTCATGAAAGAATTATATATATATTTGTTTGGGCAAAATAACAAGTTTAGGCAAATTCTACAACTAGAATAGGTGCCTACAATATTACAGGAGTTGCATTTTGGAGTTGTTGGAGGGCATTTTTAAAACTATTATTATATGCAAAATTCTTGGTGTAGGTTACTAATGGCCCACCATGAATCAAGTTGTTCATGAATTTTGTCAAACTTGTGATCAATGTTAACCTATTGTCTCAACATGTGGCAGAATTGGTTACAACATTATTTGAATAACCATTTAAAAAATTGGGACTTGATTTTATTGGACCTATCAAACTAGCTAGCAAATATTCAAACAACCAATATATTTTAGAATTACTAACTATGTTACTAAATTGGTAGAAGCACAAGCATTGCATACCAACATAGTTATTATATCTGCTACGTTTTTATACGAACATATATTGACGTAGTTTGGATGTCCTTTAATATTGTCATAGACCATGGCACTCATTTCATTAATGTTGTTATCTTATTAATCATTTTTATTTGAAGACTTACTAATTTCACTATCTATTATCCATAGGGAAATGGACAATTGAAAACACTAATAAGGTTTTTGGAACCTTGCTCACTAAGTTAGTGAATGAAAATAAAATTGATTGGGATGAACACCTATCCACATTGCTATTTTCATACTAGTCAACAATTAAGGTTGGAACAGGTCACACACCCTTCCAATTAGTTTATGGATTACATCCATATTGATATACATTGAATACATATTACCATAAAAAATAGGTCAATCATTAGATCCCATAATTGCTAGGGTTTTAACTAGCCAACTTTCAAAGCTAGAAAAATTGCAAGAAGACATGTTGTTAGCACAAGATTTAGTTGCTGCTAACCAATGGAATAGGTCTTTATGGTTTCAAAATAAGTGCATTAAAACAAAATTTCTATTCGGAAATTTTGTGTTATGGTTTTTTGATGTTATATAATCAGATTCTTCCAAATTTTAGAAAAGATGGTTTGGACCTTATAGGATTCAATATTGTTTACCTATCAACATTATTTTGTTAAAAAACAAAATTTTCAGTTTGACCCAATCCTATTTTAGTTAATATTAACAAGCCTAAACCTTGTAGGTATGTTAATGACAATGTATTGAAACCTATTTTAATACGACCCAATGATTTGGAACCTTTGGAGAAATAGAATGTTGATTAGAACCTAAGCAAGAAAAAACTATTAATTTTGAACCTATGGAAAGAAACATCAATAATTCAAAACTTCTTATTATATCTATTGATACTATGATTGTTGATATGTAACTTGTAGTACCAATTTGTCATCATTCAAGTGACACATTTATTTGTAATTACATAGACATTTGTTTTGTAGAGGTTTGTAACCTTAAAAGGTACCTTATTTCATAATCAACTTGACTTTATGTGTTGCTACCACAACAACACATTTTGGGTTTTATAATTGGTGTCACAACCTTAACCTTGGACTCGTGACCAAGGCAAGGGCTTGAAAGAGGGCGAGACAAGAGGGAGACCCGGGAAGCACATCTTATATTCCCGGGAGTGCAAGAGAGTGTGAGAGAATGAACCTTCACACTCCCAAGGCAACTCCCACTTGGGGAGTTGGAGTCCCAAAGGACGCCCGAATCTTTAGGGAGCAATTGCAAAGGTCAAAACCCATTGGTTTAAAAATTTCTTTATGTCATTGAAAAGATATTGAAACGTAGATGTCTAAAATGAGCTCACATCACCCATTTGGACATTTAAAACACAAGTTATGGCCAAAAGAAAGGCCGGGAGTCAAATTGGCAATTTGACTCCCGACCACTAAAAGTCCAAAATCGACCCGATTTCCTTACGTGTAGGCAGAGTGTGACATACCGTTGGAAAGCTCTTGACGAGGGCTACAACTTTGCTTTAGACCTCATCTCGATTGGAGGTCTGCACGCAAAGTTATGGGGCTCCAAATTTGCGGGAGTCCCGACTTTGGTAATTTCGGGACTCCCACTTGGGAGTCCCAGGACAAAAAGCTATTTGGATGTGGGCCTTGTGGAGAGGCATATAGTATACTATAAGGGGGAAGGTGGTGGCTTTCCCCAAGCTCGGGCCATGGTGAGTCTTGTGAGTCCGAGTTTGCCCGTGGTTCATCCTAACACCAAAGGTGTTTCAACAGTGCATTAACCAACTTGTTGTTTGGTTTGTGCAGATCCAAGTGAGTGATTAAACACTTGTCATTATTCCTAGTCCCATCTCAGAGCTCTAGCACGCCCCTCTACCCCCTAAAGTGCTACGAGCCAGGGAACGTGCTCCGATTCCTTGCCTTTTCGCTGTCTTTAGTCTGGACTCATATTTGAATCCATTAAAAAGCTTGGGGGTGCGTTAATTGGCCTTTATGATTATGTATTAGTTAAAAATAACATTTGTGGCTAGTGACTATTGAGTTGTTAAACCCATGTTGTTTCACCAATTTTATCACAAAGGACATATATTTGCAAGCCCAATTGTCTTATCAATTAGGATTTTTAATTTTCTTATAATATTGAAATTTCATGTCATCATTGACCTTGGTTTGACATGTAAAGTGTATGGCATGTCAACCTAGTCATTTTATTTAATTAAAAATTACAAAAGATGCTTTGATAGATGGATGACATGTGTTAAAAATCTATAAACACATGTTCAATTATGAATCATCACACATAAACAAAAATCAACCTAGCTTAACCTAGGTAGCCTAGTTAACTAACCTAGCCAAAAATCAACTTAACTTAATTTACATTACAAATGTCCTAGGGAAAAATAATTATGTAAAAATAATGAAATTGGTATATAATGTATTTTGGATCAAATGTTATTTTTTAGTTATTTCAAAAAATGTCGAAATTATATTTTATTATCATAATATCAACATATAAATTTTAAGTCTCTTTGAATGGTAAAATTTTACATTTGTGTTATGAAAATTATGGTAAAATGACAAGTCATTATTATTTTCATCATCATAATCATGGAATTAATAAGTCAAAAACCATTGTTAATTTTAAAAATAAAATTTCAATAAATTTTTATCAACAATAAAATAATAAAGTGAAAAGTACACAACAATGATGTGAATTTTAAAAATAAAATAACATATATTTAATGATTCATTATAATGATATTGAAATTTTGTGTAAGGAAGTTTGTGATTTAGTTATCTTAACCAAAAGTTAACCTAACTTAACTTAAATAACTTAAGCTATTAACCTAGGTTATGTGGCCTAGGTTAAAAACAAACCTTAAACTCCTAGCTTGAGTTAACTTAACTAAGTTAAGTGGCCTATGTATTATGAGCTACAAGAACAAGGATTTGAACCTTTCACTTCCACTTTGGGGTTTAAGTCATCATCCATTGCATTACCGCATTTTTTTACTAAGTCTATTGAACACAAAATTATAAAGATCAAAGTTTTTAGCTTCAAACTAAATTAAATCACTTTAGGTTGACATAACTCAATCTACCTACTACCTACCAACTTAACTTAGGTTAGCCTATGTTTCCTTAGGTTGACTTAGGATTAGTTAGAACAACTTAAACTACCTACAAACCTAGCTTAGGTTAACTTAGGTTTCTTTATGCTAAAAGTAAATCAATTTAGTCTAGTTTAGCTAAAACTATTTAGGTTTTAGGCTAAATTTAAATTAACACTATGAAAAATCATGTTTGTCAAAACCACATTACCTTGCAATTAAATCTTAAAAAACAACTCATATACAACTATTGTGCAATTATCTTTTGGGTATTACAACTAATGTGCAACTATCCCCTTAAAAATAAGGTGTATTAATAAATAAATTGCCATGTTAAAAAATCAATGAGTTATATTATAGTTACAAGTGAGTTGAAGATGGGTTTTCTATACATTAATTTATAAACATCATACATACAAATGTAATCAACCATGTTTGACTTTTTCAAGAGTTACATTGTAGTTGCATGTAACAACTACTTTAAAACTATTATAATGTGCCATTAAAGCAACAATTATGTTATAACTAGATACAATCTACATACATACAATGATGCCATGTGTTCACATTTCCACCACCCATTATGGAATACATTTACGATTAGTTTTCAATTATGATTTCCATTGATACAATTAATATGACCACTAGTGTGCCACTACTAAAGTATTACTATTCAACTATGTTATGACTATAATACAATTACTTATAACTTAATAAAAATACATATTAATCAATTATTTATATCTTCATCATATGTGTTTCATTTTGAGTGATTTAAAATGTTATGGAAACGCTACTTCAAGCTTTAGAAATCATCTTTGAAATGTAAAGGAAAAGGAACAATGAAAAAATAACAAGAAGAGAAATAAACTTTTCAACTTACAAAAAACTTTTTTTTCTTTTTTTTTCTCCTTTTTGGACCTCTCCTACTTCCAAACCTCATAACTTTCTTATTTTTTATTCATTTAAAACAATTTAAACTATTATAGGAGGACACCTGAAGTTCTACAAATCATCTTTGAATTCTAATAACAACAAAACAACATATAATGATTTTTTTAAGATTATGGGAATTGGCCTTTATCGCATTTAATGGTTTTTTTTTTGAATTTTTGACCCCTTCTACTTTGGGGGGCCATAATTTTTTCAATCCTATTACATTTTTTATGTTTTTTTTTGCCCCAAAGGTGCCAATAGGAGGGTTCAAATTTTGTTCGGACACAAGAAACAATGGAACCTTCCCCTTGGATCTAGCCTGCTTTAAACACTTAAATGTTATAATTGGAATTCAATTGTAACTCAACTTAATTTGCAACTAAGGAAAAACGAAAAGATTTAACCCATATGCTCTTCAAATCCCATGTTACAAATTATATAAAGAAGGTTTGTTTTCTCATATTCTCACATTAAAATACAAGTGCCATTTTGGGATGAGCTAAAAAAAACTTAATCGAAAGGCAAAATATATATATATTTTTTCATGATTACTATTTAGTTCACTTAATCTTGTGTTTTCCTACCTATTTACATACCTATGTAAATAAGTAGGTCCTATTTTTCTATCTACTTATGTAAATAGGTAGGTCCTAGGTAAATACATAGGTATGTAGGTTTTAAGACATACCAACCTACCTACCTATGGTTATGTAGGACTTCCTAGCTATTAAAAATATATATTCCTTCCAAAATATAATTAATATGCCCCGTGGTAATTTTTAAAATTATGCCATGTGTCATTATCTTGACCATCATTAACAATCATAATGAACAATGGAAATCAATATTTCGAAAAAAATTCATTTTTATGTCCAAAAACTTTCCTAATGCCATATATCATATTTTAATAGATGGATGACAATCAATGATGTCAGTATGACATCATGGGTGCAATTATAATGAAGTTGCATAGTAGTTGAAAATGAGTTGTTTTGATTGATTTGTAACGAATTGCATCGTGTATACGATGAGTTACAATTATATAACTCATGCAATTTGTTTGTTAGCATTCTCAACGTATAAATATAGTGAGTTGCAAAGCTAGTCACAAAACACCCTTTTTTTTCATAATGTAAACTAGGGTAGACCTAGTTAGGACTACTTATGCTTTAGGCTAGATTTAGATTAAGCTATGGTACACCTAGCTAGGTTAGACCTAAACTAAGTTAGGCTAGTCCTAAGATAATCTAAGGTAGACCTAAATTAAATTAGCTAGGCAAATCTAGGCTAGACATAGATTAAATTACTCTAAACATGGCTAAAGACAATTATTTTAAATAATTTTGGCTAAAAAAATCACCTAAGCTAAACATAGTTAAATTAATATATAAATTAGACTAAACACAACTATTTAAACTAAACATGGCTAAACAAACATACATAAGATTAAACGCAATTACTTTGGTTAAACATGGTTAAATATGACTAAACAATTTTAAACACAATTATTTTGGCTAAATATGGTTAAACATGGCTATACGTTTCTAAACACAACTATTTAAGTTATGCATGGTTGAAATTGTTAATGCATAACTAATTCAAAATAATTTTATATTTAAAATAATGATTTAAACTAAACTTGACTAAACTAACATAAATGAAACTAAATATAATTTTTATACTATACATGGTTAAATTAGATTTTCAACTTGCATATCAAAATCATTTCATACGTAATGTCACATCATTTGCCTTAATGCTTTTAGCAGACAAGAATTGGAAATCATGACAAATTGAATGTGGATCATAAAAGGAAATGCTATAGCAACAAAGGAGGAATTCTCTCCACCACTTGTAGAGGAGAAGCATGCCACCACATTCAATGATAATGTTCACTACATATAATTGCAAACATAGAATTTTTTCTTTTAGGGGTAAGTTCATGTTTCTAAAATAACTAGGTGTGAGCTTTTATGTAATGACACAATTAATGTTAATAATTATTTAATAACTTGGTGTTAGGAATTAGTTAGTAATTTGGTGAGAGTGGTGTAGCCGTTTACATATTTGTAAACCTAACCACTAGGTGTGAATGGGCCATTAAAGGGTAAGTTTAGATCTGTGGAATAACCCTATTCATTAGGATATTTTTCAATTTGTTTGAGCACAGCTATGCATAGGGATCTGGGTAAGTTTCTTAGCTATAGAGGATTACACATTATATGATATATTAGGGACAGCATCTAATAATTGTTCCTTCACCCCTTGTTGGGAGATTAAGGGCACTTTGTGGTTGAGGAGAAGGCCTTGAGTGCTGTCGAGCAAGAGCAATACTGGACGCTCCTGAGGCCACAGAACCTTGTCTCAGTATCGTGTGGCCCTTGCATCAGGTAAGGCCCTCCTATCTACAAGTTTGGTGGAGGAACCGAAAAGATCAGGGTTGGCCAAATTCCCAAAAATCATGTCATTGAGAATCCTGGCTTTTGGATTTTTCCTGTTACCCGAAGATCTTCTAAGGACGGAGAATCCTTAGAAGAGAAATTGCCCTCATCATAGATATCCCCACAATTTGTCGCTTTGTTAATCGAGGATGCTTCCCAAGCAATGGCCCTTCCAGGTGGGTGGTTCTATGAGATCTGCCACTAAGGCAGAAAATTATGTACAGGAGAAGGACCTGAGTTACAAGCCTTTTCATCATTTGAGATGTGTGCCCGAGGCTGGTAGGCTGAGGGAACAGGTCCTAATTCACCTGTACTAAGGCCCTATTCCTACAGCAGTGAGATTTTTTCACTTTTTTACAAATAGTGACAGGCTGGCTGGTACCTTCTGCTGGTCAGAAGACCCCAGTCCAGCCCGGCTGGTACCTTCCAGGCGGAAGATCCCGCTCGATGAAAACAGGTGTCTTTAGGCAGGTAATGGACCTGAAAATACAGAGGAAAAATCTAGGCGGCGCTTTCCGTCTTGCCCAGCTTTCTAGGGGTAGATGGGCGGTTCCACTAAATCTCCCACTCAGGGGGCAAATTACGTGTAATCTGCTGCTCGAGATTTTCGCCCAGAATTTATTTGTTCTCCAACTTTTACCCCGGTGAGGCTATGCTGTCAGGCTCTGGAACCGAGGAAGAGTCCTACCGATCATTGAATCTGTCACGGTAACGAGGATGGCTCGCCCTACCGATCTCAGGGGCCTGTTCAAACCCCGTTACCGTCCAAAGGAACGACAGATCACCCTACAGAGCTCACGATTGCCTCAAGTGAAAACAAACAGTACCTGTCCGATCCACAGTACAAAACAGTCCAAAAGTCGAATCCGAACTGAATTCAGTAACTTACCTTCCAAGTTATCAGCATCCGCAGACTTTCAATGAGCTACAGTAGCCTCCCACCTAAGTACGCACCCGTTTAAGTACGCATCCCGATAAAGTACGCATTATTTTCCCGAAAAAATAAGGTTCAGATTATGAAATAATTAGTGGGTAACCCGTGACTACGCCACTCCAGCCACCCCCAACACTTTGTGCTTTCATGTTTGGATTTGTAGCCAGGTTTGGCTTAATCTTTCTTCAGATAATTGCCCACTTTTTCCACATCTTCCTACAGATGATGGCCATTTTGGCTACAAACAAAAACAATTCGCAAGAAAAAAAACCCCCGAGAGACGTTCTGTAATCTTGCACAGCTACAGTACCCAAAATCAGTAACGACCATACCAAAAACTTTCCAAAAAGTGACTGCTGATAACTTCCCTCAGTGGGTGTTCTCC